>OATT01000129.1_pt1 | contig 85014 bp, 79 predicted proteins | sample 1476071 | NCBI WGS metagenome assembly OATT01 (sample SAMEA2579989, study PRJEB22360) | human gut metagenome | biome: human gut; feature: human-associated habitat; material: faeces | place: Denmark | collected 2008/2010 | reverse complement strand
AGGGGCTGTGAGAAAAGCAGGGCATTCACGGCAGCTGTTATGATCCGTAAGAGCCACCAGTTCCAGCCCCTTTAAGGCGGCCATTCCGGCGATGTTGGCCGGAGTCATATTCTCATCCCCGCAGGGCGATAAGCAGGAATGAACATGAAGGTCGTAAAACAGTTCCGTCATTTCAGCAGCTGGCTGATCCGTAGGGCCGCATCAAAAACCGGCTCTTCGGTTCGCAGAACCGTGATCCCTTCCACAGCCGCCCTTTTCACCGCTGCTTCATCCAGAGCCGCTCCCTCTGCCAGGATCACACAGGCCGCATCGGTCAGAGCCGCTACTGCCAGGGTGTTTAAATTGCCCATCACCGTCACCCAGACACAGCCTGCGGGAGCCCGCCCCATGGCAATACTTAAAAGATCACAGCAAAAAGGTTTTGTGATGATCCGTCCTGTATCATCTCCTATATTTATTTCCTGGAACATTTTCCTGTCAATCAGTTCCTGTACGGTCATTTTTCATTCTCCTCCTCGTCCCGGCTGTCCAAATAAGACATCTCCTTTGAGATTCTGCGTATATACTCCTTTAAGGTGTTTAAGGTGTCCTGGCTGTTTTTATCCTTGCTGTGAAGGTCATCGGCCAGCACTGCCACCTCCTCAGACAGGCGGTGGAGATTTTCTCTCAGATAATACACACAGTCTGTTTCACCCGCATCTCCCCGAACAATATCCTCTGCCTGAGCCTTGCAGGTAGGCGCTCCGCAGGAGCCGCAGTCCAGTCCCGGAAATTTTTTCATCAGCCGCTCCGCCTGATTGAGGCGCAGAAAGCTTTCCATCATATTATTTCCCAGATTAAAAACCGGCTCATACTGAATCCGGGAGGTCCATTTCACAGAATCCGTCTCATCGTCTTCCATATGGCTGCGGGCCACCGGCATATATTTTCGCAGACGTTTCAGCTTCACTTCTGCCACATAGGGATTTTCCACCGTCAGGACGCCTCCCACACAGCCGCCGTTGCAGGCGTTTAATTCCACAAACTTCAGATTGGAAAACTTCTGATCCTCCATATCCTCCAGAACACGAATCACATTCTCAATACCATCGGCTGCCAGATAATTTTCCGTAAAAAGGCCGCTGGCCTCCCCGCTGCTGTGCCCCCAGCTGATGCCGATCTTTCCAGAGGTTCCAATGGACGGATAATCCTCTCCCGCCACGGATTTCATGGATGCCAAAAGCCGCGGATATAAATCCTTGATGGCCAGAACTTTATCCACCTGGCTTTTTTCCGTTCCCAGAGGCGCTCTTACATAGGTCACCTTGGATGGGCAGGGGGAAATAAACATAATGCCGATTTTTTCCCTGGGAAGCCCTGTCTTTTTCACAGCTTTTCTTGCCGCCAGGATCGCTGCCACCTCCACCGGCGGATTTAACGGCAGCAGATGAGGGATCAGGGACGGAAAACGGACTCTTATGAGGCGAACTACAGAGGGACAGGCTGTGCTGATCAGCGGAAGCTGTTCCTCATGATCAGAAATATACTGCCTGGTTGCTTCACTGACCATCTCAGCCGCTGCGCTGACCTCAAACACATCGTCAAAGCCCATGCAAAGCAAGGCATTTAACACAATATTGACATCATCCAGGTTGTTGAACTGGCTGTACAGGGACGGGGCAGGCAGAGCCACCGTATATTCATACTGATTCATGGTATCCAGCCGGTCATATGTGGCCTGCTTTGCATGGTGGGGACAGACCCGGATGCACTCGCCGCAGTCAATGCAGAATTTCTTATTGATACTGGCCTTTTTGCTCCGCACGCGGATAGCCTCTGTGGGGCACCGCTTGATGCAGGTGATGCAGCCCCTGCACAGGGCAGGATCCAGCCGTACGGAATGATAAAATTTGTCCATTGGCTTCTCCCTCCTACAGGTTTACGACCATAGTGATTTTTGTTCCCTCACCCAGCCGTGTATCGATATCCATTCCATCTGAATACTTTTTCATATTTGGAAGTCCCATTCCTGCTCCGAAGCCAAGAGAGCGGATTTCATCCGGAGCAGTAGAATAGCCGGCCTGCATGGCCAACTCCACATTTTCAATCCCAGGCCCCCTGTCATCCAGAACCATCTTTATCTTTTCCGGCGTAATCTCCACCGTAATCTCTCCCCCATCTGCATGGATCACCATATTGATTTCCCCCTCATACATGGCGATGGCAGCCTTACGAATAGCTTCCGGGCTTACCCCCATCTGCTTAAGCTTTCTCTTAACATCGCTGCTGGCTTCTCCCGCCCGGGTAAAATCCTCTCCCGAAATCGGATACTTTAAAATAATCGCTTCCTCCATAACAAACGTTCCCTTCCCGACCTTACATTTATATGGCACCGCTGTTAAGCCCGGCCTGATAGAGTATTCCGCAGGAAGAAAACATCCTATGGCCAGTGGCCAACACCACCAGCCCCCGCTCTCTTGCCATCTCAAGCATACTTTCATCCGGCTTTTTCCCTCTTACAAAGACAATGCAGACAATATCCAGCATCTCCGCCGTGCGGATCACCTGGGGATTGCACAATCCCGTCAGCAGCACAGAATGATCCTTTGAAAATGCCAGCACGTCGCTCATCATATCAGAGCCGCAGGCAGATCGGACCTCCCGGTCCATATATTCTTCTCCGGCCAGCACTCTTGCGCCAAGTACCTCCCTTACATCTCTCACAGTCATATGCGTCCTCTCCTCACTGCCGTCATTATCGTTCACCGGTTAATGTCAGCATATCATTTATCCCCAATTCTTTCAAGCGCGTCCGCAGTTATTTTAAATATTTTACACATATTCCCTTGCGAACTTTTTACTGTTTTTACTTAATATGTAGATTTTTTCTTTTTTTCATGTTAGAATATTAACATATTGCATAACGCGCGGCAGGATATTCCCGGCCGCAGCAACCGAGGAGGTAATAAAGATGGCGTGCAAAAAACAGACGGTTCCCTTTCGGGGAACACCTGAGCAGGAAGCCCAGCTGAAAGCGGTAATCGCAGAGCTTAAGGATGAGCCGGGCGCACTGATGCCGGTGATGCAGAAGGCTCAGGATATTTACGGATATCTTCCGATTGAAGTGCAGACCATGATCTCAGACGAGATGGAAGTTCCTCTGGAAAAGGTCTACGGCGTAGCTACTTTCTACGCGCAGTTCGCCCTGCAGCCAAAGGGACAGTACAAAATCTCTGTCTGTCTTGGAACGGCCTGCTATGTAAAGGGTTCAGGGGAAATCTTTCACAGGCTGGAAGAGCTCTTGGGAATTACAAACGGTGAATGTACACCAGACGGAAAGTTTTCTCTGGATTCCTGCCGCTGTGTAGGCGCCTGCGGCCTGGCTCCTGTTATGATGATTAACGGGGAAGTGTACGGACGTCTCACACCTGATGACATTCCAGGCATTTTAGCCAAATATAATTAGCCTATGATGCCGGAAATTTCCTTAAATGTGCTGGATGTAGCAGAAAATTCTACCCGCGCCGGAGCCACCCTTGTAACCATCTGTGTCACAGCGGACACGGCTGCCGACCGGCTGACCATCCGGATCACGGACAACGGCTGCGGTATGAGCAAAGAACAGCTCTCCCATGTGACAGATCCCTTTTTTACTACCCGCACTACCCGGAAGGTAGGATTGGGCGTACCCTTTTTTAAAATGGCAGCTGAAAGTACCGATGGGAGCTTTTCCATCTCCTCCAGGGAGGGAAAGGGAACTAAAATCACCGCTGAATTCGGCCTGTCCCACATCGATCGGATGCCTCTTGGGGATATGAACGCCACCATCCACAACCTGATCGTATACCACCCTGATACAGATTTCTGCTACACATATACATACAATGGAGTTTCCTTTACCCTGGATACCAGACAGATAAAGGAAATCCTTGGCGGTATCCCTCTTGATACGCCAGAGGTATCTGCCTACATTCTGGAATTTCTGAAGGAAAATCAAATGGAAACCGACGGCGGCGCCGCTTTGTAGCAGCCGCCATGACAGAAGGAGGTTTATAGCCCATGAAAACTCTTGCTGAATTACAGGCCATCCGCGAACGGATGCAGAACCAGGTAAACCTGCGTGCGGAGGACCATAACCATACCCGTGTGGTAGTCGGTATGGCTACCTGCGGAATCGCGGCAGGCGCAAGACCTGTCCTTAACACCTTTGCCCGGGAGATCCAGTCCAGAGGCCTGACCGACCGCATCAGCGTTACACAGACCGGCTGTATCGGCCTGTGTCAGTACGAACCCATCGTGGAGATAATGGAGCCCGGCAAGGACAAAATTACCTATGTAAAAATGACTCCTGACAAAGCCCTGGAGGTGATTGAACGCCACCTGGCAGGGGGACACCCGGTTGAAAAATATACCATGGGCGCTTCAGGATTAAAATAAAAGGAGGGACTACCTATGTATCGTTCACATATACTTGTCTGCGGCGGTACCGGATGTACCTCTTCCGGAAGCCCCCAGATCATGGATTCCTTAAAGCATGAATTAAAACGCCAGGGATTAGAGGATGAGGTGGCCGTAGTTGAAACCGGCTGCCATGGACTCTGCGCCCTTGGCCCCATTATGATCGTTTATCCCGATGCTGCCTTCTACTCCATGGTGCAGCCGGAAGACGTAGCGGAAATCGTCTCCGAGCATCTGTTAAAGGGCCGCGTGGTAACACGCCTTCTGTATCAGGAAACAGTAAGCCCGATGGGAGGCATCAAAGCCTTAAGCGATACGGATTTTTATAAAAAACAGCACCGGATCGCCCTGCGCAACTGCGGCGTTATCGACCCGGAAAATATTGAAGAGTACATTGGAACCGGCGGCTATCAGGCCCTTGGAAAGGCATTAACGGAAATGACGCCCGATCAGGTCATCCAGACCCTTCTTGACGCAGGCTTAAGAGGCCGCGGCGGCGCCGGTTTCCCCACCGGCTTAAAATGGAAGCTCTGCCGCCAGAACGATGCAGATCAGAAATACGTCTGCTGCAATGCCGATGAGGGCGATCCCGGCGCATTTATGGACCGCTCCGTACTGGAGGGCGATCCCCACGCCGTACTGGAGGCCATGGCCATTGCCGGCTACGCCATCGGAGCCAATCAGGGCTATATCTACGTCCGGGCTGAATACCCCATCGCCGTAGACCGTCTGCACATTGCCATCCAGCAGGCCAGAGAGATGGAGCTTCTTGGAAAAAATATTTTCGGAACAGGCTTTGACTTTGATATCGACCTCCGTCTGGGTGCAGGCGCGTTTGTATGCGGCGAGGAAACCGCTCTTATGACCTCCATCGAGGGAAAACGCGGCGAGCCGAGACCCCGCCCTCCCTTCCCGGCCCAAAAGGGACTGTTCGGAAAGCCCAGTATTCTAAACAACGTGGAAACCTATGCAAACATTCCCCAGATTATCTTAAACGGCCCCGAATGGTTTGCTTCCATGGGTACGGAAAAATCCAAGGGAACCAAGGTATTTGCCCTGGGCGGCAAGATCAACAACACGGGGCTGGTAGAAGTTCCCATGGGAACTACGCTGCGGACGGTTATTGATGAGATCGGAGGCGGTATTCCAAACGGAAAGAAATTCAAAGCGGCCCAGACCGGCGGCCCCTCCGGCGGCTGTATCCCAGCCGAACATTTTGATATTCCCATTGACTATGACAATCTGATTGCCATCGGCTCCATGATGGGCTCCGGCGGCCTGATCGTTATGGATGAAGACGACTGTATGGTGGATATTGCCAAATTTTTTCTTGAATTTACGGTAGAGGAATCCTGCGGCAAATGTACCGCCTGCCGGATCGGCACCAAGCGTATGCTGGAGATCCTTACAAAGATCACCAAGGGGCAGGCCGACATGGCGGATCTGGATAAGCTGGAAGAGCTCTGCTACTATGTAAAGAACAATTCTCTCTGCGGTCTGGGACAGACGGCTCCCAATCCGGTGCTCTCCACTCTCCGGTACTTCCGCGACGAATATGAGGCACATATCAAGGAAAAACGCTGTCCAGCCGGCGTCTGTAAGGCGCTTTTATCCTACAACATCGACCGTGACAAGTGCCGCGGCTGTACTCTGTGCGCCCGCAGCTGTCCGGCCGGCGCTATTATCGGCTCCATAAAGAATCCGCACGTCATCGATCAGAACAAGTGTCTCAAGTGCGGCGCCTGTATGGAAAAATGCAGGTTCGGCGCAATCTTTAAGAAGTAAAAGGGAGGGAATAGACGATGGAAACGATCAAACTGAAAATCAACGGCATAGAAGTCACTGCTCCCAAGGGCTCTACGATCCTGGAGGCAGCCAGACTGGCGCATATGGAAATTCCTACCTTATGTTTCCTAAAGGAGATCAACGAAATCGGCGCCTGCCGTGTCTGTATTGCAGAATTAAAGAACGGAAAACTGGTTACCTCCTGCGTATATCCGGCAGAGGAGGGAATGGAAGTATTTACCAACACTCCAAAGGTCATGGATTCCAGGAAAAAGACCATCCAGCTTTTGTTATCCAACCACAACCGTTCCTGCCTATCCTGCGTGCGCAGCGGCCACTGTGAGCTTCAGGAGCTGGCCCATGAGCTGGGAGTGGAGGATGAAGCCTATTATGACGGCGAAAAGACTTCTTCCGAGATCGACACCTCTGCCACCCATATGATCCGAGACAACAGCAAATGTATCCTCTGCCGCCGCTGCGTGGCAGTCTGCGGTGAGGTACAGGGCATCGGCGTCATAGGAGCCAATAACCGCGGCTTTGCAACGGAGATCGGCTCTGCCTTTGGAATGGGACTTGGAGAGACCTCCTGTGTCTCCTGCGGCCAGTGTATCGCCGTATGTCCCACCGGCGCTCTGCAGGAAAAGGACAATACGGATCAGGTATTTGAAGCCATTGCAGATCCTAAAAAACACGTCATCGTACAGACGGCTCCCGCCGTCCGCGCGGGACTGGGGGAGGAATTCGGTCTTCCCATCGGCACCAATGTAGAGGGAAAAATGGCGGCAGCCCTTCGGCGTCTGGGCTTTGACCGTGTATTTGACACCGATTTTTCTGCAGACCTGACCATTATGGAGGAAGCGCACGAATTTTTACAGCGTGTAAAAAACGGCGGCGTTCTGCCCATGATCACCTCCTGCTCTCCCGGCTGGGTCAAATACTGCGAGCACTATTTCCCGGATATGACAGAGCATCTCTCCACCTGCAAGTCTCCTCAGCAGATGTTTGGAGCAATCGCCAAATCCTACTATGCCGAAAAGATGGGAATTGATCCCAGAGAAATTGTAAGTGTAAGCGTTATGCCGTGTACGGCGAAAAAATTTGAAATCGGAAGAGATGACGAGGACGCCGCCGGCGTTCCGGATGTGGATATATCCATCACTACCAGAGAGCTGGCGCGGATGATTAAGAAAGCACGCATCCGTTTTCTGGATCTGCCTGATGAGGGCTTTGATGAACCTTTGGGCCTTGGCTCCGGCGCAGGCGTAATCTTCGGCGCTACCGGCGGTGTGATGGAAGCGGCTCTGCGCACTGCGGTTGAAACGCTGACCGGCGAAGAGCTTCCAAAGCTTGACTTTACAGAAGTCCGGGGCACTGCCGGCATCAAGGAAGCCGTCTATCATGCGGCGGGTATGGATATAAAAGTAGCCGTAGCCTCCGGCCTGGGAAATGCCAGAGAGCTGCTTGAGAGGGTAAAATCCGGCGAGGCTGACTATCATTTCATCGAAATCATGGGCTGTCCCGGCGGCTGCGTCAACGGAGGCGGCCAGCCTCAGCAGCCTGGCTATATCCGCAATACCGTGGATATCCGCAGCTTAAGAGCCAGGGTTCTCTATGACAGCGACAAATCAAACACCATCCGCAAATCCCATGAGAATCCGGCCATCAGGGAGTTATATGAAACCTTTCTGGGCGAGCCAGGAAGCGAACGGGCGCACCATCTGCTCCACACCAGCTATGTAAAGAGAAGCGTGAACCGGCATTGACCATGAGGCAGCATATGCAACAGCTGCATATACCGCCTGGCCGCATATTATAGTTAAAATGAAACAGGGCTGTCCTGAATGAATATGTCAGAAGACATATGTTCAGTGGCAGCCCGCTTTTTCAGCACCATTATGGCAGATCTACGAAACTGGTATCATACGCGTATGAAGAGATAATCAAACGGAAAGGTGCTGTATGTTTATGAACACGATTTTTCAGACAATGATGCATAACTTGGGAGTTATGGGCGATTATATAAAATATAAACAATTTGAAATAAGAAAAGGGATTTAAGCGGGAATTTCCCTTTGTCACAGCTTATTTATCAGCCTCCTGATCAGAAGTCTCCCTGTTCCTTCAGCCAGTCTGACAAGGTCTCCGGCGATGGAACGTCATCTACGCTTCTTCCATAATGAGCACGGATAACCCTTCTGTCTCTGTCAATCACAAATACAGCCGGAAGCTGAAGTTCCTCTCCTTCATATTCCCCATGGGAAAATCCTTCCTCCCGCGCGCTTTCAATCTTTTTCATTGTATTCGGGCCAAGCATATCCTCTTTTGACGCGGCCGGCTTGATCCCAAACTGCCTGTAAAGTTTCTGAGCCGGATCACAGATAATTTCAAAGGGAAGCTCCTCTGATTTTAACTGTTCTTCCAGTAAATGGGCATCAGATTGTAAAACAACCATAATTTGTCCCTTTACCTTCCTGATCTCCTCATATTTGACAAGATACTGGTGAATATCATACTGGCATAATGTACAGCCATAGTATCTTAAAAATATAACTGCCGTGTTTCCCAGGCCACGGGACACCGCTTCTGACAGTGTCTTTCCCTTTTTAAAGGGTGTCTCATATGTAAAATCCGGCATCTGACTGCCTGCTGTCAATTTTTCCATCCCTGTATCCTCTTTTTCTGTAATATGTCTTACGCATTAAATACATACCTGTCCAAACGTTCAAAGGCTTCCTTTACTCTCGATAAAGGCAGAGCCAAATTCATTCTTACGTGACACGGGCCGTGGAACATTCTTCCATCCTGCCATGCAACGCCTACGGACCATGCCGCTTTTTCCACATCGTCTATGGTTTTTCCGTGATCCCTGCACCATTTCGTACAGTCTAAAAACAGCATATACGTTCCCTGAGGCCTGGATACTTCCACTCCCTCAAAATGTTCGCGGATATAATTGCAGGCATAATCGATATTACCCGTGATCACCTCCCTGAGTTCATCCACCCACTCATAGCCTTCCGGCTTATAGGCTCCAATCAGCGCGTGCATAGACAGCACATTCATGGCATTATAGTGAGAAAGAGAGGACTCTTTAAGAATACGGTCACGGATGTGCTTATTGTAAATGATGTGGTAGCTTCCTACAAGTCCTGCCAGATTAAAGGTCTTAGACGGCGCATACAGGGCGACAGTCCGCATTTTTGCGTCCTCAGAAACGCTCTGTGTAGGAATATGGGTATAGCCCACAGTCAGCAAATCAGACCATATCTCATCTGAAACAACCATCACATCATATTTCTTATAGATCTCCATAGCTTTCTCAATCTCCCAGCGCTCCCAGACACGTCCACAGGGATTGTGAGGAGAACAGAATACAGCGGCATGAATATTATTCTCCACAATCTTTTTCTCCATATCCTCAAAATCCATTCTCCATACATTCTCATCATCCAGAACCAGATCAGTATGTACAATATGATATCCATTATTGGTCAGACTGTTTGTGAACCCAATATAGGTCGGCTTATGGATCAGGACATTGTCTCCCCTGGAACAAAATACATTCAGAGCGCTGATTACTCCTCCTAATACGCCATTTTCATAGCCAATACATTCGGGCGTCAGTCCTGTTACCCCATTTCTTATCTCATGCCATTTGATAATTGCGTCAAAATACTCCTGGCGGGGCGAGAAGTAACCATAAGCCGGATGGCTGGCTCTTTCATGAATCGCAGCCGGAATCGTTGGAACCGTTGGAAAATTCATATCCGCAACCCACATAGGAATCACGTCAAAGCCTTCCTGGGGTTTTGCTGGAGCCATGCCTCTTGTTCCCAGACCGTCTACCGCTATCGCGTCCATTCCACGTCTGTCCATAATAGATGTAAAATCGTACTTCATATTTTAAATCCTCCTGTTGAAAAATATTTGCTTTACTGTTTAAAATCCAAACAGGCTAAGCACTCCATAGTAAGCGACTGCAATACCCGTAAACAGCAAAACCATCGGTATGGTTTTGCTTACCATTGTTCCCAACGGCACTTTATAATCCTCTGCGCACATTACAAGACATATGTGCGTAGGAGATATCTGCATAGCCACATAACTGATACACATAAGAAGTGTAAAAAGCGCAAGCCCCGTATGCCCCGCAGACACAGCCTCCATTGCCATTGGCATACACAGTACAATCATTGCCTGCGTTCCGGCCACTACGGTTCCAAACAAAAAAATCAGTACAAATACCATAAATACCGGTATCGGAAGCGTAGAAAAAAACTCCGGCAGCTTCATAATCACCCCTGTTTCCGTGAGAAGCTCCTTAAAAATCATCAAAAGCCATGTACTTACAAGCAATCTTGGTTCAAACGCGGAACGAAAAAACGGCACCAGTTCTTTTATTTTAAAATGGTTTACAAATACATTTAATATAATACAAATCCACACCGCGCCCCAGACCGGAAGCCCCAAAACCAAGATCAGAATAATAGTCAGGGCAATCGCCCATATACTCTGTCCAAGCAGTTTCCAGTAATATATCCTTGGCTGATCTGGGATCATCCCTGTGTCTTTTGGAACGCGGCGCAAATAAAAAATCCACCCAACTGCCATCAGCGCCAACACCATGGGAAGCATTGCCAGAATAAAGGCTCCGGCACTGACTCTTCCCTGTGTGATCCCGATAGCGATAAAAATACTTGTATATGTCGGGAGAAAGCTCTCTGAAATATGCCGATAGTACGAGGTAATACTAGCCTGTTCCGGTACTGTCAGATCTGAGTTCTTTACTGCCCCGCGGACAATTGGCCCGCAGATCAGCACGGTACTTGCAGCCGGAAGCATTCCCAGCATAAAAGGCACGATTGAGGCATTGACACGGTTGTTATTAAACAGGCCGTTTAATGCCACCTGCGCATTGCTCAAATTCCTGCGTTTCTCCATCATTCTTTGCAGAAATGTGATAGAATAAAACACCAAAAGACTCTCTAATGTAGTCCAGGCTGTCCCTCCCCTCCAAAATGCCTGCGCCGTTTTTGAAATTGGAAGCCGATAAAGAACAATCGCAGCAAGAGAGGCTGCTGTAACAGCCATCCACATCGGCTTTTTTTTCCACAAAACCCCAATGATTACGGCAAATACAACGATCAGTTTCAGTATATCCATTTTGTGTCATCGCCCTTCCATTTGATTTTGTTACGCAGCCACTTCCCATATACTTCCTCTATGCTTTTTCAAAGCTGACCTCAACATGGGCATATTTGCTGCGCACTGCTCCAAAAATAAATGAACCGATGATAACAACGATATTTATAATAAGCAGACCTGCTGACAGGCGGGATGCATTCAGATAGCAGTTAAAACCAGCAGACACCGTACCTACTGCGGAAGCCAGAATCAAAACGCCCTTGCTGACTTTAAACTTAGAGTGCTCCCATTCCTCCGAGGCAACCATGGGCATTTTAACTGCACTGGCGTTGATCATCATGGTAGTAATGCTGTTTGCCACTACACACATATTGCTCAAAATAGATACGCTTAAGCCTGTAATAATACATACAACCGCAATGACATACAAAATACCCAGAATAATATACGGCGTATTCCATTTGGACAATTTAGCCAGACCGCAGGGCAGCCATCCATCGTCACACGCCTGCATCGTAGGCTTAGGTGCCCAGGCAAACTGTGAGTTGAGCGTTGAGATCAGGGCAAAGCCCGCTCCGCACACCATGAAGAACACATATAACGGCTTTGATAATATTTCCTGCGCCACAAGAGAAAGATTCTGGCCTGCGACCTGTTCAACCGGAAACACACCTGCCGCCACAAAGGCAATCAGAGCATACAGGGCCGCTACCCCCAGTGTAGATATCACGATAACACTTGGTATATCCCTGGTAGGATTTTTGGCCTCCGCCGAAAGGTCAATAATGCAGGTTGCGCCTCCAGTTGCAAAGGTCAGCAGACCGCCTGCCTGAAGAAGCCCCAGCATTCCTCCCGGCATCCACTGCTGCGGATCCATATACCCCGGTTTAATATGCCCGACGCCAAATGCCGCGAATACCCCCAGAGCGAGGATCAGACAGGCAACAATAATCTTCTGCACCTGTGCAAATTTATCAATTCCCATGATGTTTAATACAAAGAAAAGAGTAATGATCACAAGGGCAACCGTCTGCTCACTTCCTATTCCCAGCAGCGATACAAAGTAGCTGGCAAAGGAAAGGGCATACATGGAAAGGCTTAAATTACTGAAAATATAGATAATGCTGTATGCTCCCGCAATCCTCTTTCCTGCCAGCATGGCAACCATAGAATAACGGCCTCCGCGGCAGCGCACGGTGCCGCTGATAAATATCATAGGAATGTACTGACATACGGTAATAACAAAAGCAATAAAAAGTGCCAGAGGAACAGAACGTCCCGTCATGGCGATTGCTGATCCCAGCAGAGTCATAATGCCCGCGCCAATAATCTGGCCAACGGAAGCCCCCATCAGATCCCAAAAACCAAGACACTGCTTCAGCTGTTTTGTAGAACTTATCTTCTCCATATAATTCCTCCTGTGTATAGCCACAAGCCGGGTATATATTTCAACCCCTGTTTTGTGCTTTCACACTATACCCGGCCCAGCAAAATATTTGCTGCCGTTTACCCCCCCCCATACACATATATAATAATTATCAGGAGGGAGAGAGGAGGATACCTGTCACCGGAACACTTATACCCCTGCTGCTGTTTCTGAATGATAAGAAACTCCTAACAGCGCCTAAATGATCCGTTTTCCATATTTATTATAACACGTCTGTCATTTTCAAAATATGGAGTCCGCACTAAGTTAAGCCGCTAAACTATTAAGCACATTTATACTATATAGAATTTTGCACTATATGTCAATAGCATTTTTATGTTTTTTGTGCATTTTAAATACTTCACTGAACGTGTATGATCTTTTGATCTTCCATTGACACGAAAATTTTACAAAGCTATAATATTCATAGGTTTTGATAATCATTTTAGAGCGAAAGGTTTTAGTCTTATGGATAAACGATATGATTTATACTGTCAAATGATCAACGAGCTGGATGAGGCAAGCCGTTTCATCCAGGAATATGACTCTATCCCCCACGATTACGGCGCTGCCGTCCTCTACCAGGCAGAGTCCCAGATCATCCATTTAGTGGGACGGATCCCTGGAATTACTGCCCGCGAAATCGCAGAGGCCTTCAAAAAAACGCCCAGCGCCTGCTCCCAGCTGATCCGCAAGCTGCGGGAAAAGGGCTGGATTTCCCAGATTCTCAATACGGAAAACCATCGGGAATACAGGCTTTTCCTGACAGATTCAGGGAAAAAGACTTTCAGAGATCACGATGCCTTTGAACAGCGCTGCTATCAGAGAAGCTTTCATCGTCTGGACGGATTCTCTGAAGAGGACTTTAAGACATATATTGCGATACAAAAGTGCCTGAATGAATCCTTTGCCCTGGATGTAGAGGAAAGCCGATGCAATCTCCCGGCAAATAAGCCGGACGATTTATAACTTTTTTCTTTCTTTTTCTGACATTTTCATGAATCATCTATGTCTGAAACGGGTCATATGATAGAATGGTTCCATACAACCTGATGCTTCATCCGACGGCCAGTGGAACTGCCCTGCGTTCCGGGCCGGGGATGGCTGTCTTTTCACTGGAAAGGAGAATTCTATGATCGACCTTCTATTCGGTTTCCTGCCGGCAATCCTCATTATTCTGATCCTCGTTATCATTGTCACCCAGGGCTATGTAAAAGCTCCGCCGGATCACGCCTATATCATCTCCGGCCTCAGGAAGGAGCCGCGGGTACTGGTAGGCCGGGCCGGGCTTAAGATTCCCTTTTTTGAGCAGCTGGATAAGCTGTATCTGGGGCAGATTACCGTGGATATTAAAACGGATGAATTTATTCCCACCAACGATTTCATCAACGTGACCGTGGATGCGGTGGCCAAAATCCGGGTAGCGGATGAGCCGGAACGGATGAAGCTGGCGATGAAGAACTTCCTGAACAAGGAACCTGCCAAGATCGCCATGGATCTGCAGGATTCCCTTCAGGGAAATATGCGCGAGATCATTGGAACCCTGACGCTGCGCGCTATCAACACGGACCGTGACTCCTTCTCTGACCAGGTGATGACAAAAGCCTCCAGAGATATGGAAAAGCTGGGAATCGAAATCCTTTCCTGCAATATCCAGAACGTCACCGACGAACACGGCCTGATCCAGGATCTGGGTATGGACAATACCGCCAAGATCCGCAAGGACGCTTCCATCGCAAAGGCGGAAGCGGAGCGGGATATCGCCATCGCAAAAGCTGCTGCAGACAAAGCCTCCAATGACGCCCGCGTACTGGCGGAAACGGAGATTGCCCAGAAAAATAATGAACTTGCCATTAAGAAGGCAGAGCTGCAGAAGGCCTCCGATACGAAAAAGGCGGAGGCAGACGCCGCCTATGAAATTCAGAAGCAGGAGCAGGAAAAGACCATTCAGACTGCTACCGTAAATGCTCAGATTGCAAAGACGGAGCGGGAAACTGAGCTGCGCAAACAGGAAGTTGCCGTTCAGCAGCAGGCTTTGGAGGCTGAAATCAACAAAAAAGCCGACGCCGACCGATACGCCATTGAACAGGCCGCAGCCGCAGAGCTGACCAGACGCCAGCGGGATGCGGAGGCGAAAAAATATGAGCAGGAGAAAGAGGCGGAAGCGAAAAAGGCTCAGGCAGAGGCCCAGAAATACGCCATGCTGCAGGAAGCCGAGGGTATTCGGGCCAGGGGCGAGGCGGAGGCTGCTGCTATCCAGGCAAAAGCACTGGCAGAAGCGGAAGGCATGGAAAAGAAGGCCGAGGCGTACCAGAAGTACAACAAGGCCGCTATGGCAGAAATGATGATCAAGGTGCTGCCGGAAATCGCAGGAAAGATCGCTGAACCCCTGTCCCAGATCGAAAAGATCACTATTATTGGAGGCGGAAACGGCGATCACGGCGTGGGAGACGTAGCCGGAAATGTACCAGTGGTGATGGCAAAGCTGTTTGAATCCATGAAAGAGGCTACCGGCGTTGACCTGGCAGAAATCATGAAGGCTGATTCATACGATGCCAAGGTAACCCGCAATGTGAACCTGACCGGAGCGCCTGATATTATCCTTGGACAAAATCCTGCAGGCTGTGAAGCTTCAAGGCTAGGAGAGGACGTGTCCGCAGATACGCCAGATTAAACAAAGAAGTGTTTTCCATTGGCCAAGGCCGCTGGAAAACACTTCTTTTAAAATCAGACGGGGCAGTCCAGGGGATGCTCCAGCCGGCCCTGCAGGCTCATTCTCCCTTATCTGCGGACGGGATACTGAGGGTTGGCACCGGAATCTTCATCAGTTCCTGGTCAAAGCCAATATAAAAGCTGGGGGTGGGCGACTGATTGTAGCCAGTGGCTTCACTGGCAGCCTGCGTGCGGTACTGAATGTCGTGCATTAACGTATACAGACGGCAGGATGACAGATCTGTGGTGGTATAAATCCTTATATTTCCCTCTGGTGTCCTCCAGGCCGCCTCTTCTCTCCAGTCCCCGAAGATATCAGCCTGAAAACAGGGATTTCCCTTGGTTCCATTGATCGAATATACGTCTGTTTTTTCCAGCAGACGAACCTCCTCCTCCTTTTCCCAATCCCATTTTGAAATGTAGACAGAACGCGGCTCAAAGCCATTGTCATTGGTAAAGGTATGATCCAGAATTTCCCTTCCCAGATCTCCATCCCACCAGATGGTATGGTTTGCCACTGGCATTGCGTGGGAAATGACGGTTCCATCCTGGGAAACTACCATGGGGGCCGCCTGACTGCCGCACTTGTTATTAGCCCAGGATTCTGCCCCTTCATACCGCGGATCGATGTCCGCCGCGGCTCCGCGGCCGATATCTGCCGTGATAGGGAAAGAAAATACATAGTTTCCGTCGTCTCCGTCGTGCATCTCGATTCCTGCATCCAGAGGCTTATTTTCATGCACCATGAAAATTTCCAGCCCCGGGTGTCTTAAGTTAAAATCTCCCACCCGCTCGGCATCTCCGTGGCCTCCGTGCTTTTCCCCATGCTGGCTCAATGAATACAGGAGTGTGCCGTCGTGATCAACCGTAGCAGAGCCAAAGATCACCTCCTGACAGCCGTCATTATCCACATCAGCCGCTGTCATGGTATGAGCACCCTGATTATACAGGAAACGGTTTTCCCCGCCGTCATCGGAATCAATCTTCCATCTTTGCACCAGTTTATCCTCTGACACATCATAGGCGCAGATCACCGCCCGTGTGTAGTAGCCTCTGGAAAAAACCGCGCTTGGATGGGTTCCGTCCAGATAGGCCACGCAGCCCAGAAAACGGTCTACCCGGTTTCCATAGGAATCCCCCCAGGAAGCAACCTCTCCTCTCTGGGGATCGTAATCCACTGTATCCAGGGCGATTCCTGTTTCTCCGTCAAATAAAGTCAGATACTCCGGCCCTGACAGGATACGGCCCGTTTCATTCCTGTAGTCTGTTACCTGCTCTGTCCCGTCAATGGGTTTTCCCGCCCCATCCCTGGTTCCATCAGCTGTTTTACAGATCATCTCCGCTTTCCCATCTCCGTCAAAATCGTATACCTGAAACTGGGTGTAATGGGCGCCTGCACGAATATTGATCCCCAGATCCACCCTCCACAGCAGAGTACCGTCCAGCTTATAACAGTCGATATAAACCGGCGCGGTGCAGCCGTCTTTGGAATTATCCTGAGAAAGGCCGTCCCACATGACAAACAGCTCATACTGTCCGTCTCCGTCTGCATCCGCTGTAAGGGTATCATTGGGGGTATATTCATATTCCTGTGTTACCTTTTCATCGTGGTATGGCTCCGGTTTCTGAAGCTTTACCTCCAGATACTGATCTGACCATACCTTTACAGGCCTGCATGGGGGCTGCTCTATCTCCCCGGTCACTGCCCGTACAGTATAGGAGGCATCAGCCGTGCCCTCCTTATCCAGATAATTGGAATTTTCACCGGCCGAAACCTGTGCAATCAGGCAGCCGTCACGGTACAGCTCATACGCCGCGCCTGCGGCATATTCGTCGGCTGTGATCCTCCAGCTGGCAAATACTCCCTGTTCCGTAAGGACGGCTGTCAGCCCGCGGTCCAGATATTCCGCCTGAGGCTTAAAGTTTTTTTGAATGCCTGCCAAAACTGCCTCAGAGGGCGCCGATTTTCCATTTTCATCTACGGCCACTACTTTAAAATAACGTTCCATATGAGTGGGCTTTTCGTAGACGAAAGTAGTTGCCTTTGTTTTTCCGGCCAGTGCATACCCCTCGGTTCCCTCAAGATCTGTCCGGTTCCGGTCTGACCAGTATATCCAGTATTCTAAAGCGCCATCTGAGGCTTCCCACTGGAGAGTTGTGCTGTCCTTTGTCAGACGGCGAACCTTCAGTGACGTAGGGGACTGTAATTTTTCCTCCCCCTGTATTTCCTCCGCCTCCTGCGCGCGTTCTGCCGAAACTGCGCTCTGTCCGGCAGCTGTTCCCGGAAAACCCGCTGCGATCACTGCTGACGCTGTAAGGGCTGCGCCAAAAAATACGGCAGGTCTTCTTCTCCATTTTCCTCTCATCTTCCTTCTCCTCTCCTCTTACTATCCAGCTGCCCCGTTTCCCCTGCATATGGTTCCAATATCTGCCGCCGGATGGTCTTTTTGCTGGTTTGAGCATACAAAAAGTCTTTTTGATTTGTAAAGTCTCATTTTATAGCCGTTTTTTTCATCAAAAAAGTCCGGGACCCCTGAATAACAGGGGATTCCCGGACATCTGTCCAAATAGTTATCAATATCTTTCCTTAACGTTCCTTACCCTTTTTGAAAATACTCCTTTTATTTTCTGTTTTACCCTTAGAACTTATCTTAAGAGTCCTTGGTTTCATCCTCCGGCCGGGCAGTTTCATTTTCTGCATTTTCTTCCAGAATTTCATTTTCTTCCGGATCCCACCAGGCAAATTTCTCCGGGACAGGGGGATGGGAGGTTTCCGAGAGAGGCGCTGCTGCCTCCGATACCAGTGGAGATTCCTGCGTTTCCTCCCTCCACCGCACCGTCACCTTAAAGATATCCTCTTCCAGCTCCAGCTCCATGGTTCCGCCCTGGGCCTCAGTGAAGCTTCTGGCGATGGCCAGACCCAGGCCGGAGCCTTCTGTGTTGCGGGACTGATCCCCCCGGACAAAACGGTCGGTAAGCTCCTGCGGCGACACCTTCAGTTCATTTTCCGAGATGTTCCGCATGGTGACAGTCACATAACCGCCTTCCTCCCGTCTGGCCTGTATATAAGCCCTCGTTCCCCGCATGGCATACTTTGTAATGTTCACCATCAGGTTCTCAAAGATACGGCAGGTTTTCTGGCCGTCCAGCCGCAAAGTCAGCTTTTCATCCGGCAGTGTAAAACGGAAGTCCACGCCGCTGGCCTCAATCTTATCCGCCAGCTCATAGCGCACCTGCTTGATGAGGCTTACGATATCCACTGAGTCCAGGTGGAGCGTCACTGTACCGCTGTTTGCCTTGCTGATCTCAAAGAGATCCTCAATCAGTTCTTTTAAGCGCATGGATTTACGGTCTAAAACTTCAATATAAGAATCCCGCTCCTCCTTTGTAATATTTTCCTGCTTAAGCAGATTGATATAGGTGATAATCGCTGTTAAGGGGGTCTTAAGGTCGTGGGACACATTTGTGATCAGCTCTGACTTGGTTTTCTCGCTTTTTACCTCCTGTGCCACAGCCTTTTTAAAACCGTCTCTGATATGGGATATCTGCTCCTTGAATGGCTCAAAAACTCCCAGATCCTCGGCGAACTCCACATCCAGATCGCCCTCGGCCATATCATGGATTCCCTTTAGAAGGAGCTGATACCTCTCCTGCATCTGTCCCCAGTATTTCTTTAAAAGGATAAACAGCACCAGTGAATAGATAACAAGAGCGCCAATCCCCCAGAACCACAGGCAGGAGATCAGGGCCAAAATGATAAAGTTGGCAATGACCGCTTTTCCTATAATTCTGGTAGAACGGCTTTCCCAGTCTGTATTGGAAAAAAGATCCAGCCCTTTGCAGACCCACTGCTTGCACCAGCGCAAAAACCGTCCAAGCCAGGTTCTCTCCTTAAAATAACGCCAAAGCCCCAGGGTAAAGACTGCGCGGATACAGGTAATTCCCCAGCAGAGAACCCCATAGATCACCATCCAGAACAGAAGGTTAAGAAGGAGCGTCAGCATATCTGCCGCGCCTTTCGCAAAGCCAGCCTTCATCCACTCATCCGTAATACGTCCGTCCATGGTAGCCCGGATCAGGTCTGCCGGAATACTGCTGATCACCGTTGCAAACCACAGACACCCCAGCATACTCAAAGGCTCGAAGGAAAGACGGCACAGGGCGCTGCGCCCGATCTGAAGGGAGCGGATCCCAGGAAGAACCAGGGCGATCACTGTCACAATCGCCGTGATGCTCCACAGCACCATAAAATATCCGCCGCCCTGATAATCCCAGCTATTAAGCATAACGGAATCCTCTGCCATGCCCGCGGCGTCTGACGTTCCTCTTCCAAGTACAGACAGCTCACACAGAAACTGTATCTTTATGTTTTCCGGGCCCTTAAATTCCGCTCCGCTGGTGCGATACTGGCTTCCCAGCCGGGATGCCACCGGATCATAAAACTCATAAGAGTTCATCGCCTGATACAGGCGGCTGCAGGCATCCTCGGCTCCTGCAAGGCCGGTTACTGCCAGGCGTCCTCCTGTGGAAAATTCTGCTGTAAATCTGATTTGATCCCCGGAAGGTTCACCTGCAAATACGCTCTGAGGATCGGTTACATTGCTTCGGAGGTATTCTCCATTTTCTCCCATTACCGCATAACGGATCAGAGTGCCGTTATACTTCTCATACATCTCCTGCCACCGGCGGCCAAGATCCGTAATCTGCCCCTGTATCTGCCGCAAGGTTTCTGTTTCCTCCTCGGAGTCAGACCATTCTGCCGTGTCCGCCCCCTCATTCTCCTGGGCCAGCCTTAGCTTCTCATCCAGCCCCGGATAGAAAGTCTGGGAAAATGAAAGGATTCTCCCGTTTTCTTCCTGCTTCTGCTGATGCCAGATCACATAGCTGAAATTCATGATCTGGGTAGCCAGTCGTTCAAACTCGCTGTTTTCGTTTTCCCGCTGTGTCTGATCTGCGCTCTTTTGTTCTATGGCCTTCTGACGCATATAGGGGTACGAGCTCACCGTTGCCGCCGCCATAACGGCTGTCAAAAGGATGAGCAGAAGAATCCCCAGCCAATGCCTGTCACGGCTGTTTTTCAATTTTGTATCCAACACCCCACACCACCTTTATATATTTTGGTTCTTTCGGATTGACTTCTATCTTTTCCCGGAGGTTCCGTATATGGACCATAACCGTATCCGTGTTGATGGCCCGCTCATTCCACACACGCTCATAGATTTCCTCAGCTGGAAAAACACGGCCTGGATTGCGGATTAAAAGCAGCAGGATCTTAAATTCTATGGGAGTCACCTTTACCGGCCGGTCATCAATGGTAACGCTTACCGTATCCTCATTTACCTCCAGTCCACCTGCCTGGTAGATCCTGGAGCTTTCCTCTGCCTTAGAGTGGATACGGTCCATGAAACGGTGATACCGCCGCAGATGAGAGTTGACCCTGGCTAAAAGCTCCATGGGCGTAAACGGTTTTGTAATGTAGTCGTCTGCTCCCATATTCAGCCCCAGGATCTTATCCACCTCTTCGGATTTCGATGAGAGAAAGAGCACCGGAAAGTCATAGGTCTCCCGCAGTCTGGCCGTCATGGTGATCCCGTCCATCCGCGGCATCATCACATCTACGATGGCAAGGTCGATCTCATGATTTTTGAGGATCTCCAGCCCTTCCAGACCATCGGCGGCCTGATAAACCTGGTATCCCTGGCTCTTTAAAAAGATCTCTACTCCTTCTCTTATTTCCTTATCATCCTCCACTAACAGGATACGATCCCCGCTCATATACATTTCCTCCTTACACTCATATGATAGAATACAAAATCAAAGATAGGGTGCATAAAATTTAAAAGACTTTCTAAAGAATGATTGTAGCATTTTAAAAGACCGGCTGCAAGGCCAAACCAGAGGGCTGCGGCAGGCTAAGGGCACGAATGTCAGACATACCGTTAAAAAAACAGAGGCAGCCCATAGAGGCGTCCTCTGTCCTTTTTATCTCTTATTTTCTTTCCAACAATCCATGCATCTGGATAGATCCATCTTCTGCCCGTTCCGGCATTACGCTGGTATCCAGTGATACGAACCAGTCGTCGGCTACCTTCTCGCCTTTGCTGTTTTCGTATGCCTTGTCCGCCTCATTGTAGAAGTAATTGGTTTCGTTGTAAATACCGCTTTCCTCCTGACCCTTCAGCCGAATATCCTCGCTGTGGCCTTCCCCTGTACCGTAGGAGATATTTCCCTCTGCCACATAAGCGGTATCCGCCCGGTTGGATGTATAAATGGCAATATTGGGGCCTTCATTATTGAAGGAAACATTGTTATAGATCTCGATGTCCGGGCAGCTGTTGGAGTCGATGCCCTTTGCCTTATTTTCGTAAGAAATGCTGTTCCTTAATACATGGTGGCCGCTGATGCCGCTGCCTCCCATCTTAAAGCCGTTTCCGTTTCCTGCGTTGACCACATTTCCGGAAGCGTCATATACATAGCCGTTTTTAAATGCTACGCAGTCCTCGATGGTCACTGCCCCGATCTTTCCCGTAGCAATCTTGGCAAAGAGATCCCAGCCGTCATCAGCATTATAAGCCGCGATACAGCCCCTGAATACATTTCCCTCCCCGCAGGTCAGCTTGGCGGCAAATCCATCTGCATCCTCCATGGCCTCATCGCAGTTATTATAAGAAGTACAGTTTAATACCAGGTTGTCCGAGGGCCACAAGTCAATGGTCTCCTCCGAGGTGCCGCTGATCTGAAGGCCGGTATTTCCATTGTTGTAAGTCTGAATCCCCTCTAAAATATTGTGGTGGCCTGAAAGGCGGATTCCGCAGTTTCCGTCGGAAGCATTGCATACCTGGATATTTTTGATATGCCAGTAATCGCCCCAGATCTGAAGGCCGGATCCCTCCTTTGCAAAGTCTAAGATCACCGTTTCTCCCTCTGCGGGCTGCAGGGTAACAGGCGCTTCCTCGGTTCCGTTTACGCCCCGTAAAACAGTAAGACCTTCCTTAAAGGTATACGTACCGCCTTCCATGATAAAGGTCTGGCCGGGAGCCGCATAGCAGAAAGCCGTAGCCAGATCCACCGGCGCTTCTTTCGTTCCGGTTCCATCCGCTGTTCCATCCTTTGAAATGTAAACCGTATCACCGGACAGGATGCGGCAGTTTACCGTCTCGTCAAAGGAAACGGTTCCATAGTCTGCAAGCTCTGTATATTGGTTGATCTTATATCCCTCTTTTGGGGTGAAGGCAATGACAAAATGATTCTCCCCTTCTGTCACCGGGTATGTTCCCTTTACAGGAACACCGGCCTTTACCTCCAGGGTATCCAGCTTATTGCCTGTGCTGTCAGAGATCACGGCAGAACCATCGGCATTTGTCTTAAAGGAAAGAGGATACTCCTTTAAGCCAGTGGTATTGGAAGAAAGGAAGTTAAAGCTTACCTTTTCCTTCTCCATGGGGCGCTCCTGCGCCGGTTCGTCCTTGGCGGGATCTGTCACCTCAAACTCAATATTACTAAAGGTTGCGTTGCAGCCTCTTGCAACGGCAAATCCTGCATACACCTGGTCATCGATCACGCTAAGGTTCTCAGAACCATACAGGGTATGGGACATTTCATTCCCATCTTTGTCATAGTAAACTGCCTGATAGCCTGTATTGTTCTTTCTCAGCTCCATGGTATAGGTCTCGCCTGCTGTCAGCAGGGTCTCCTTGTCAAACGCCTCTGAATCCAGGGTCAGCTTTCCTGCGTCCGGCGGCGTAGTATCTGACTCCACACCTGTAATCATACGGTAGCCGATGCCGTCCTTCATGGAGGTCTTGGTTCCATCCTCATCATAATAGTTCAGGCTGCTGCCAATCACAGCGGCGGAATTGGTAAAAAACGCGCAGTCTGACACGCCGTTTTCCCCAATACTGTCTCTGGCAAGAATCGCCACGCCTTCCTGGCCGTCCGGCTTTGGATTGATGTAGTCAATGGTTACATCTGCCTTTAAACGGAAGTTCTCTGCCTTTGGGTCGATGGTTGTATAGTAAAATGAAATGCCGTCATATCCCTCTCCCGCAGCAAACTTACCGCCCTTTTTGTCGATGCTTCCATCCTCTTTTACCGTGCAGGAAGTAAGAGAAATCCCGTTTTCCAGGCTGCCTCCCGCTGCCATGGTATTTGTTTTCTCATCGGTAGATGTACCGAAATAGGTAAACTGCCAGGTATGATCCTCTGCTGATTTTGTTCCGGAAGCCTTTGCTGATTCTGCCTCTGTCTGAACCGCTGTCTCTTCTGCAGTGGCATCTGCTTTCCCGGCGCTCTTGCTGCAGCCCTGAAGGCCCGCAAATGCAAGGCCTATGAGCAGGATCGCTCCGATGTCTCGTTTCTTCATGTCTTGTTCTCCCTCTTTCATACAAATTCCATGGCTGTACCGTCTGGCCGGGACGGGAGGGCCATGTGGGCTCAATAATGCATTTTCCATTGTAAACGCTTACAATTATAGGGTACATTATACGATTTCTTCCCCCTGTTGTCAATCAATCTACCGGTTTTTCCGTGCATTTCAGATATTTTCACAATATTTATGTACAATTTTTGTGAAATGTATACAGGCATAATTCACGGCCGGTTCCGGGCTGGGCGCCTATCCTGCCAGCCATTTTCCCGCCAGCGTAATCCAGCTCTGGCATTGCGGCTCTATATAGCGCTCCTGTCCGTCAGCCGTCTCCTCTGTGGCCAGCGCCAGGCCATGACAGCCCACGGGATAGAGATGGAATTCCAGGCTGACGCCATTTTTCACCAGCGCGTCAGCTAACAGCAGTGAGTTCTGAACCGGAACTGTCTGATCTGTGACCGTATGCCACAAAAAAACCGGCGGAGTATGTGGCCCGACCTGCAGCTCCAGCGAAATCTCTCTTCTGCGCTTCTCATATTCCTCCTCACTGCCTTCCAGCGGTTTTTTTTCCGTCTCTTCCAGCATACGTCCCCATAAAAGGCGCTCTGTGGATCCTTTGTGCCCCCATTCCCCGGCAGTCACTACCGGATAACAGAGAATCATGCCGTCCGGGCGGATCTGCTCTGCCTTCAGCCCCAACGGTTCAGACAGCCAGGACTTATTCCAGTGTACGCCCAGACTGCAGGCCAGATGGCCTCCGGCAGAAAAACCGGATACAACGATGCCGGCCGGATCAATCCCCCACTCCTGCGCGTGCTCCCGTACAGTGGACACAAGAAGGGCCAGTTCCAGCAGCGCTGTTGGGAAACGGGCGGGCGCAAGGCTGTAGTGGAGGACAAAGACATGGCAGCCCATTGCCAGATACTGTCTGGCTATGGGCTCGTCCTCTCTGGCGGACAGATGCCCATAGCCGCCGCCGGGGCAGATGATGACTGCCTTACGTTTCTTTTTTTCTCTCTCCTCCTGTGTTCCTAAAAGCCAGGCTGTGTAATTTGCAGATCCCTTCTGTGTAAACTCACTGCCGCAGTCCTGGGGCAGCGGCAAGTTTTCTGTCCATGTTTTCATCAATACATCCTCCCTAGGTTTATTAAGCCTTATGACTCGTACGTTCCTTTTACCAGCAGCTTTTTGCCTTCCATCATCATCCGGCCGCCTGCCATGACAGTGTCCAGAGTCAGGTCCTCCTCCATCAGAAGCAGATCCGCGTCGCTTCCGGCACAGATACAGCCTTTCTTCGGAGCCAGTTCCAGCACCTTTGCCGGGTTCGAGGTGAAAAAGGGCAGAGCCTTTTCAAGCTCCATTCCGCCATTTATTACCAGGGAGCGCAGCTGGGCGTACATATTCCCCACATCGGTCACTCCCATTTTCACCAGATTTCCATATTCGTCGTAATCAGACCAGCTTCCCTGGCCATCTGAACTTAAGGTAATACGCTCCATATCCGCTCCTGCCCGACGCGCTTCCTCTAACAGACCGATCATCGGATCCTGGATGCCTTCAATCTGCCCCTGTGGAAATTCCTCGCAGGTCAGGTCAATGGTTCCTCCCATTTTCACCAGACGGATACCGTCTAAGAACAAATCGTAATTGCGGTTGATATGGGTGGGCTGGAAGATTTTTACAGGCAGATCCGTTTCCTCCAATGCCTCAAACACCGGAGTAAGTTTCTTCTTTCCGTCTCCCATATGAAGGACAAGGCAGCCGCATTTTCCGCTGATCATCCCCGCCGTGCGCACATCACTTGCAAGACGGATCAGCTCGTCTGTTGAAATATTGGGAGCGCGGTGGTCAGAAAGAGCCAGCTTCAGGCCCAGAATTTCGTCAATAAAGGCAATATCCTTCTTGATGCTTCCGGTGATCGTGGGGGAAGGGACGCCGTAGGCGCCGCAGAGGGCATAGGCGGAGATGCCTTCCTCCTTCAGTCCCTTGATCTTTGCGATCAGATCCTCAATGGTACGGCTCATGTCGTCTGTCCCCAAAAGCCCTACCACGGCAGTAATACCGGCTTTTATAATGGATGAAAGCTGGATCTGGGGCGTCCGTGTGTGAAAGCTGCCTTCTCCTCCCCCTCCTGTTACATGAACATGGCGATCGATCAGACCAGGCGCCAGTTTTTTACCGGAGGCGTCAATGATCCGGCAGCCTGTGCCTCCCTCCAGCGTCTCTCCTACAGCCTCGATGCGGCCGCCGCATACTAAAACGTCCCGCCGTCCCAGATGTTTTGGGGCATATACATCCGCATTTTTAAATAATATCATTGTGAATCTCTTCCTCCTGTTTGTTCTCATCCCTTTCAGGGTGAATTTCCAGCCAGATTTCATACCACTCCATACAGGCCCTGTGCCAGCTCTCCCAGGCTGTGCGTGCCTCTTCTTCCTCTGTCTCTTCCTCACGTATCCAGTCTTTCGCCCATTCCTTTTCTGCAGCCAGCTGCGCCCGCTCTCCCGCTTCTTCCAGTGCCTCTGCCGCCAGCCGCAGCCGCCACTGGTCATAGGCTTCTTCTGTGGGGATTTCCCGCAGCCGGTGGCGTTCTGCCTTTGGCACCGCCTTAAGCCCCTCAATCAGCGCCTGCTCTTCCGCCTTCATCCGAAGAGCAGCCGGCAGCCCCTCTTTCTCCTTCTCTCTCCGTTCCAGAAAATGTTCATACCCAAAGGGATAATACATGGCGGAATGATTCTCAAAGATCAGGATGGATTTCGCCACACGGCTAATAAAATACCGGTCATGGCTTACGAAAAGAATAGTTCCCTGGTAGGCCCGGAAGGCAGATTCCAGCGTCTCCTTTGCCTGAATATCCATATGGTTGGTTGGCTCATCCAGAATCAGGAAATTGGGGCGGCTCTGCAAAAGCTCCGCCAGCACCAGCCTGGCCTTCTCCCCTCCTGAAAGAGAGCTTACCCTTCTGGACGCTTCCCGCCCCCTGAACAGGTAATTTCCCAGAATGGTTCTCACTTCCTTTTCCGTCAGAGCCGGAAACAGGGCTTTAAAATGCTCCGCGACGGTCTTATCCGATTCAATGGCTGCGGAGTTTTGGTCAAAATACCCAATAGTAATATGATTTCCAATGGAGCATACACCATCCACCGGGGGCAGAAATCCGGCGGCTGTCTTTAAAAACGTGGTCTTTCCGGCCCCATTCTCCCCTAAAATCCCGATCTTCTGCCCCTTTCTCATCCGCAGGCTTACCTCCAGCAGACTGCGGCCTCCATGGCCGATCTTTAAATGCTCCGCCTCCAGCACCCACTTGCCGCCGGGCACAGCAGGAAGGATCTCCCCGGTAAATATATGGGCAAGATCCTCCCTCGGCGCCTCCACCCGTTCCATCCGCTCCAGCAGCTTTTTCCGTGATCTTGCAAAGGACGCCTTGGAGGGCTTGTTCTTAAATCGGCGGATCAGTTCTTCCTCATGGGAAATCTTTTCCTGCTGGCGGTTATAGGCCTTTAACTGAATCTCGTAGTTTTTCTGTTTCTGCTGGCGGTAAGCCGTATAATTTCCCACATATTTTGTAAGACGCCCATCCTCCAGTTCGTAAACGACCTCCGCCGTCCGATCCAGAAAAAACCGGTCATGGCTCACCATCACCACCCCCCGGTCATAATTCCTTAAATACTGCTCCAGCCACTGCACCGTCTCCATATCCAGATGATTGGTAGGCTCGTCCAGCAGAAGAAGATCCGGCTTTTCAAGCAATAAGCCGGCCAGAGCCGCTTTCGTCCGCTCGCCGCCTGAAAACGTGTTGACCGGACGCATTTTGTCCTCCTTGTGAAATCCAAGAGCTGTAAAAAGCCTGTCATACTCCCGCTCATACTCAAACCGCTCTCTGTCAAACATCCCCAGAGCCGGACAGCGGCTCATCAGATATTCTTCCACGGTCCGTTCCTCATGGATCAGGGCCTGCTGCCCCAGCATCCCTACTGTCAGCTTCCGGGAGCAGCAAATTCCCGGAAACTGACGCTTATCGTCCCGATCCAGCGCGAGCTCCCCGGCGATCAGCCGCAAAAGTGTGGTCTTTCCGGCCCCGTTTCGTCCTACTACAGCCACCTTCTGTGCTCCCTGTATCTCAAAATCAATATGGGATAAGACTGTATCACCGCCCAGGGTAACGGTACCGTCTGTAATCTGATACTTCATTCCTCGTTCTTCCTCTCATTTCACAGGCATCAGCGCCCTGTTTTCAAGCCTGTCTCTATCCCCGGACCGGCTTGCGCCTCCGAGCAGTCTTTTATCATTTTACCACGAATTAAAACCATCTACAACCTCAGGAAAGCCGGTCGCATGAAACAGCCTGAGATCTGCTGCCGTCAGAATACACAGAAGGCTCCCCCCTTTCACCCTGCGGCAAAAGAGAGGAACCTTCCGTGTCTTTTTGTCTTTAAAATGAATATGCGTATTACGTTTGGGCCTTTTTCTAAGCCTTCGGGAAGATACGGCTTCCGTATCGGGCGGCAAATACCCTTCCGCTTTCATCGCGGAATGCAGTCAGGTATACGTCGCTGTATTTCTTTCGCACCATGCCCTGCCATGGATAAACAGCCTTTAGGTCCACCGGTTTTTTGTTGATTTCCATGGAAAGTCCTCCATTTCCGTCATCTGTTATCACAAACTGGTCGCCTTCTCCAGAGCAATAGGTTCCAGCCAGTTCTCTCCTTTCTTCCTCTGTCCAGGAGCGTGGGGTATGCTCCGGACGGGAGACCTCTAAGGACAGGCCGCAGTACAGTCTAAGAGCCATAGTGCCTATAGAGTAAACCGGCACATCCATGGTATTGCACAGTACGATCACGCCGATGCCTTTCTGGGGACAGAAACAAAGGTTTGAGGATACACCCGGAAGGCTTCCTCCATGCTCTACCATCACCATGTCCTCCATCTGGCTCATTTCAAGACCGTATCCGTAGTAGACCCCCGGCTTTACGATCTGTCTGGGACGGCACATTTCCTCAATGGAATCGCGGTCAATAACCTGGATTCCATCAGCGCTCTTCCCCTCGTTTAAGTACATGGCTGCATATTTCATCATATCCCCCAGGGTGGACTTTAAAGCCCCTCCGCCATGAAGAACAAAGGCATCATTTTCATAATCGCGGTCCGCTCTCCAGACTCCATCCTCCAGGGTATAAAGGGTGGCTGCATTTTCATCCAGAGTGTTGCGGATAAAGCTGATATTGCTCCGCTCCATTCCCAGAGGCTTAAAAATATGCTCCTCCAGATAAGCGCTGAAAGAGCCGCAGCCAGAGTGACGGCGCACGATGTCGGACAGCAGACCGAAACCGTCATTGCAGTAGCTCATCCGCTGTCCCGGTTTCCCTGTAAAATGGGTCTGGGCATCCAGGCGGCCCGCTACCCGGCGTATTCCTTCCTCCGCAAAGTCCTCCCTGAAAATCAGTTCCTCCTCTAAACTGTCGGCAATTCCCATTTCCCTGGCCGTCTGATCCACAACAATCCTTGGCAGTGGGAAATATCCGCCGCTGTGGCTCATCAGATGCCACAGACGCACGTTTTCTTTCTGGTTTTTATTGGTAAACTCCGGAATATAACGCGTCACCGCATCCTCCACCGATAAAATTCCATCCCTCTGCATCTGCATAATGGATAAGGCAGTGAACGATTTGGTCACCGATGCCATTCCGAATATGGTATCCCGGTTGATGGGAAGTCCCTTCTCAGCATCACGCAGACCAAAGTATTTCTCATACAGAATCCTGCCGGTTCGATCCACCACTCCTACGGCAATGCCTCTGGCGTTGGACTCTTCCATAATCTGAGCGGTATGGCTCTCCAGCCTGCGGATTCCCTCTGATATGTCCTGCGCCTGTCTGCTCATTGAAACATTTCCTCCTTTAAGCGGCTAAGGCCCAGTCCGGGAGCCTCAGACAACACCAGATCCTTTGTATTTTCAATGGTGAAACCGCCCTCATACGGCAGTTCCTTTAAGGAAAAGCTGGCATCTAAGTCCGCCCGGGTAATATTTCCAAGAGCCGCGCCAAGAGCTGCCGCCGCATTGATGGCAATTCCGCTTTCCTCAGCCATGCAGCCCAGCATGATCTCTACTCCCGCTGCCTCGGCAATGTTCACAATTTTCTTTGCCTCCCAGAGGCCGCCGCACTTCATCAGCTTAATATTGATGAAATCCACTGCCCGCTCGGAAACCAGATGCAGGGCATCTCTGGAATCCCAACAGCTTTCATCTGCCATAACCGGCACCGGGCTGTTGGCTGTCACATACTTTAAGCCCTCAAAGTCAAAACGGCGTACAGGCTGCTCAACCAGCTCAATATCGTACTCATTCAGTCTCTTTAACAGCTCCACCGCTTCTCTGGCGTTCCATCCCTGGTTGGCGTCCAGACGGATCTTCACATCATCGCCCACGGCCTCACGGATTGCTTTTACTCTCGCCAGATCCTCTGTAATATCCGTCCCCACCTTTGTCTTAATAACGCGGAATCCCGCTTTTATGTGCTCCTTTGCGTGAGCCGCCATGATTTCCGGTGCGTCAATTCCCACTGTCATATCCGTCTCAATGGTATTGGATAGCCCCCCAAGCAGCTTGTACAGCGCAAGTCCGCTGTCTTTTCCCAGTATATCATGGCAGGCAATATCAACGGCTGCCTTTGCAGTTCCCGCATATGCCACTGCCCGGTTCATCACGGCGTTTACCGCCTCAATATCCCTTGGATCCATACCAATGAGTTTTTCCCTGAACACCTTTAATGTTTCCACCGTACCGGGCATATTTTCCCCCGTGATCAGCGGGCCGGGAGAGCCTTCTCCGTAACCGGTAATCCCTGTGTCGGTCTCGATTTCTACCAGGCAGCTTACTGCATGGGTGATCACACCCAAAGAAATCCGAAAAGGACGGACCAGGGGAACCTGCATCATGTGAACCTTAATGTCCGTAATTTTCATATCTGTTACCTCCTTTTTGTCTGCACGCATTACTCAGATACAGAACGTGCACCTATTGATTACATCCCCCGCAGAAATGGCACGCGCACATATGGCCGCCGCCAATATCCTTAAGCTCCGGCTTTTCCACAGAGCAGATCTCCTGAGCCATAAAGCACCTTGTATGGAAGATGCAGCCAGATGGAGGATCTGCCGGACTGGGCAGGTCGCCCTTAAGCAGGATCTTCTTTCTGGTACTGTGGCGTTCCGGAAGCGGAATGGCTGACAGCAATGCCTGGGTGTATGGATGGGACGGATTCTCATACAGCTGTTTTTTATCTGCAAGTTCAACCACATGACCCAGATACATAACCATCACACGATCGGAAATGTGGCGAATGACGCTTAAATTATGGGAAATGAAAATATATGCCATTCCCATCGATTCCTGCAGATGGCGCAGAAGATTTAATACCTGGGACTGAATGGACACATCCAGCGCAGACACCGGCTCATCACAGACAACCAGAGACGGGCCCAGTACAATGGATCTTGCAATTCCAATTCTCTGGCGCTGGCCGCCGGAAAACTCGTGAGGATAGCGGTTGTAATATTTTGGATTCAGTCCCACCACTTCCATCACCTTTAAAACGTGTTCCCTCGTCTCCTCCTTAGAGCCGTACCGTTTCTGAATATTCAACGGTTCCGCAATAATCTCGCCGATAGTCATACGCGGGTTTAAAGACGCGTAGGGATCCTGAAAAATGATCTGCATCTCAGCACGCATCCTGCGAAGCTCCTGGCCGGAAGCCTTTTTAAAATCCTGTCCCTTATAAAGGATCTCTCCGTCCGTAGGCTCAATCAGACGCAGAACGGAACGTCCCATGGTGGATTTTCCGCAGCCGGACTCTCCTACCACTCCCAGTGTCTCCCTGGGGTTTAAGGTAAAGGAAACGTCGTCCACTGCCTTTATAAATTTCTTTTCCCGTGTGCCGAAGGCTGATTTTGCCGGAAAAAGCTTTCTTAAATGCCTTACCTCCAAAAGAGGCATTTCATTCATCTGTTCGCTCATTTGGCGCTTTCCTCCCATTCCTTCGTATATCTGAAACAGCGCACCCGGCGTCCCTTCACTTCCTCAAGCTCCGGCATCTGCTTTCTGCAGATTTCCTTTGCATAGGGACATCTGGGACAAAAGGCGCAGCCCTCCGGCATATCGTCGTAGCTTGGCACCATGCCCTCAATCACGCTTAATTCCTTCGTATCATCTCCATCCAATCTGGGAATACAGCTCATGAGACCAGAAGTATAGGGATGAAGAGGCTCGTCAAAAATCTGGTCGCAGGTCGCGTGCTCTACTACCTTTCCCGCATACATGACCATCACGTCATCTGCCACCTCGGCGATCACCCCCAGATCGTGGGTAATCATCATAACGGACGTGCCTGTTTCTTCCTTTAATTCATTGATCAGATCCAAAATCTGCGCCTGAATCGTCACATCCAGAGCCGTTGTGGGCTCATCACAGATTAAAAGCTGCGGATTGCAGCAAAGAGCCATGGCGATCATCACCCTCTGGCGCATACCGCCGGAAAGCTGATGGGGATATTCGTCAAACCGTTTCTCTGCCAAAGGGATCTTCACTTTTTTAAGCATCTCAATGCCCTTTTCCCTGGCCTGCTGCTTTGTTGCTTTTTCATGGAGCAAAATTGCCTCCATCAGCTGCTGACCAATGGTAAAAACAGGGTTTAAGGACGTCATTGGCTCCTGAAAGATCATGGCTATCTTATTGCCGCGAATCTCCCGCATCTGATTCTCACTCATCTTTAAGAGATCCTCTCCATCAAAGAGGATCTCTCCGCCCTCATAGCGGCCCGGAGGTGTTTCTACCAGCTGCATGATGGAAAGAGAGGTAATACTCTTGCCGCAGCCGGACTCTCCCACAATTCCTAATGTCTTCCCACGCTCTACCGAGAAGGAAACGTCATTTACCGCCTTTACAAGGCCGGCGTCGGTACGAAAATATGTCTTTAAATTCCTTACTTCTAATATTTTATCTTCCATCCGTTCCACCTCCATCAGTTTTTAAGCTTGGGATCCAGGGCATCTCTTAAGCCGTCGCCAAAAATATTAAAGGCGATTACCGTTACCATAATGGCCACACCAGGCATAATGCTGTATACTGGCCGATAGCTGATAAAAGTCTGAGCCGCAGAGATCATATTTCCCCAGGAAGGCGTAGGCGGCTGGATACCAATACCGAGAAAGCTTAAGGAAGCCTCATACATAATTGCATTGGGGATACCCAGAGTCACCAGCACAATGATCGTAGAGAGACAGTTGGGAATCAAGCCTTTTGTAATGATCCAGAATGTGGACGCGCCGCAGGCACGGCTGGCCTCTATGTATTCCTTTTCCTTTAGCTGCATCACAGAACCACGGATCATGCGGGCGGTGCGAACCCAGGTCAGAAGGCCCAGGGCAATGAACAGGTTTAAAACACCCTTTCCAAGGAAGGTCATAATAGCCATGGCAAAAATCAGATCTGGAAATGCCTGAAAAATCTCCATAATACGTGAGATTATGCTGTCGATACGGCCGCCGTAATAACCGGCGACTGCGCCTAAGGTCACGCCTACAAAAGAAGCCACCACCTGCGCCACAATACCGATACTGATGGAAACCCGTGATCCGTAGATAATCCTTGAAAGAATATCACGGCCGTACTCATCGGTTCCAAAGGGGTGAGCCATGCTGGGAGCTGCCAGCACTGCGCTGTAATCCTGATAGGTTGGATCATATGGCGCGATCACCGGAGCAAAAATAGCTGCCAGTACCAGAAGTACCAGAATCCCTGCGCAGAACATGGCCATCCTGTTCTTTTTTAATCGCTTTAAGCTGTCCCCATAAAAACTGGAATACTCCATTCCATGCTCCAGCACGTCCTGCTCAAACTGTTTCTGTTTATTAAAAAAACGTATCATTTTCTTACTCACACGGCTCCTTTCCCATAACGAATTCTCGGATCCAGGAAGGCATAGGAAATGTCTACCAGCAGGTTTACAATAACAAACACAAACGCAATGTACATAACCGTTCCTTCCAGCAAAGGAAGATCTCGATTAGACATGGCGTCTACCGCCAGCTTTCCAATTCCCGGAATAGAAAATACTTTTTCGATCAGCATGGAACCTGTCAGCATATAGCCAAAATCCGTTCCCACCAGCGTAACAATAGGAATCATTGCATTTTTCAATGCGTGCTTTAAAATCACAGACCAGCGCTTCGCTCCCTTTGCACGGGCAGTGCGGATATAATCCTGGCTTAAAACCTCTAACATACTGGTTCTCGTGATACGTGCCATGCTTCCGGCATAGCGGGCGCCAAGAGCAATGCTTGGCAGTATGTAACAGGCCGGAGAATCAAAGCCGGAGATCGGAAGGATATCAAGCTTTAATCCGAAGATGATCTGAAGAATGATCGCTACCCAAAAGGCCGGAGCAGATACGCCCACGATGGAAAGAATCATCACAGCCGTGTCAATGCCTTTCCCTCTGCTTACGGCGGAGAAGATACCGCAGGGAATACCGATCACAGCGGCAAAGGCAAAGGACATACAGGCCAATTTCACCGTTACTTTAAAAGAGCGAAGCAGGGCGCTGGATACAACCTCTTTCGTAAAATAGGAAGTTCCAAAATCAAGATGAACCGCCCCCTTCAGAAAATTAAAATACTGAACATGATATGGAAGATCCAGCCCCAGCTCATGGCGTACCTTGGCTATGGTTTCTGGATCCGCGCGCTTTTCCAGCATCATAGCCACCGGATCGCCGGGAACGACCTGGAGCAGGACAAAAGTGATAAGACTGATTCCCAGAAGTACAAAAATAGTCTGGGCCAGACGTTTTGCTGTATACGAAAGCATGATTTCCTCCTGAAAAATAAAGACTAAAAACGGCCCGCCCGGACCATTTTCCCGTATATACGCAGCAGAAGGGGGCGGAAGCATCCTAAACCGCTACTGCCGCCCCCTCTGACATCGGCTACTGCTGTATGTCTGCGTTCTTCCAGAACATACGGAATGTAGAATCCATCTCAAAGCCTGTAATCGTGGGATTTAAGAGGTAGAATTTTGTTTCATTGTACAGAGGAGTGGTTGCCCAGTCTTCTCTTGTCATGATATGTTCTGCCTTTGCGTAAATCTCCTGACGCTCTGCTGTGTCTGTGGTTGCAATTCCCTCTGCCAGCAGGCGATCAAATTCATCATTATGCCAGAAGCTGGAGTTGGAATCTGTTTTTGTCATAGGATAAAGCATACTTTCGGGATCCGAATAGTCTACATACCAGTTAGCGATGCCGCAGTCAACGCCGCCGTTCTTCTTCATATCAGACCATGCTGCGGAGTCTACCTGCTCTACCTCCACATTGATGCCGGCTGCTTTTGCCTGCTGCTGGAACGCCGTAGCAATCGCTACATTACCCTGGTACTTTGTATTTACGGTTACACGAAGGTTAATTCCATCCGGGAAGCCTGCCTCAGCTAAAAGGGATTTTGCTTTCTCCGGATTGTATTCAAATTCAGGAAGCGTATCATCGTGTCCGATAATGCCTGCCGGGATATAAGAGGTCGGAACCGTTGCTGTTTTGTGGAGGATACTCTCACAGATTGCGGCGCGGTCGATGGAAAGCGCGATAGCCTCTCTTACTCTGGCATCCGGAAATGTCTTTGCATTCAGCGTCAGGCTGTAGTTTCCGGTGGGCTGGAAACCATGCATCTGGTCCTTCAGTTCGGGATTGCTGGAATATACCGGATAAATGGAGGGGTCTACGTCTACATAATCCACATTTCCCTTCTGGTATTCCAGAACCTGTGTGTTTACATCCTCAATAAATTTATAATCCAGTCCATCCAGCTTTACAGCGCCTCCGTGATAGTCATCAAACCGTGACAGTGTAACGCCTACGCCGCTCTGGAAACTGTCCATCTTAAATGGGCCGGTTCCGTATAATACCTGCATTCCCCAGGTATCCCCCGCCTCTTCACAGGCCGCCTGCGGATAAATTGCACAGTATGCCGTGGAAAGAACAGAAGCAAATGGAGCATATGGCTTTACCAGCTGAATGGTAAAATGTGTATCATCCTGTACCTGAATTCCCGTCATCTCATCTGCCGTACCATCTGCCAATGCCTGATAACCCTCTACGTTTTCCATAAGAGTCGCCATCTTGGTAAGCTTTACCAGACGCTCAAAGGAATACTTCACATCCGATGCCTTTAAGGTTTCTCCATTGTGAAACTTCACATCGGGAAGCAGTTCAAAGCTGTATGTCATCCCATCCTCAGAGACCTCAGGAAGTGCAGTAAGAAGCGTAGGCACCAGACTTCCATCGGATGCTGTCTGAATCAGGGACTCTGTAATATTGTCCGTTATCTTCATCACAATACTGTAGGTGTACTGCTGGGGATCTAAGGCTACCTGCGGATCCACGGCGGCAATTCTTACCACTTTACCGCCGGATGAAAGGGCGCTGCCCGCTCCCGATGATGCCTCTTTGCTGGTTGTAGCTGTTCCTGCCGCTGCAGTATCAGAATTTCCGGATCCACCGCAGGCAGATAAGGAAAACATGGCCGCGCACAGAAGGGCGGCAGCTGCAAATCTCTTTTTCATTTTTGTATCCTCCTTTGTTGTGAGCCGTTACAAAAATGAATGTATATTCATAAATTAAACATTTGATGAATATACATTCAATTTTTAACGCTTTTTTAAGTATAGTCCTTTAATGACCGTTTGTCAAGGACATATGTAGCGCAAAGAGAGACATACGAAAACATATCGGTATTTATATACATTTTGCTGTATAAAAATAATTTCAGCATAATAAGCAGCAAAAAAGCAGGGCCCTAAAAAAGCCCTGCCAGCCAGCAGACAATCCCCGGTAGCACAAAAAGCACCCCGCAGATCAGGTGCGCCGCCAGACTGCAGGCAGCGCGCTCATCCTGAGATAATTCCTCATACGATATAATATGCTCATCCGCAAAATCAACGATGTCTGTATAACCTCTGCGGACAGGCTTTTTTTTCTTTCTTTTCTCAAGCATATGGTGAACCATCACTCCGTCCAGGCGCAGATAAGAAAACCAGGCCAGACAGAAAAACAGGATCCCCGCCACAACACAGCCATCTCTTAAAAGCGAGAACCGCCCCGCTGTGTTGACGTACCGATCCCATAAAAGGAGGGCAGTCACAGCCAGGGCGGCTCTTGTTACGCATTTGTATAAAATGGGCCGTATCATATATGAGTGATATAACGAACCTTTTTTATCCATCTGTCTTTATCCTTCGATTTCCCTGCGGTATCCCTCTAACTCTCTCTGGTTGCCCCAGACAAAGTGACCGGGACAGATCTCCTCCCATACAGGGCCGTCTGTACTGTAATCATGGATGGAGGGATCGTAAATCAGAAGCTGCTTTTTCTTCTCCTGCTCCGGATCCGGGATAGGCACAGCAGATAACAGAGCCTTGGTGTATGGATGGAGAGGATGAAGGAAGAGTTCCTCCGCCTCTGCCAGTTCCACGATACGTCCCTTGTGGATTACAGCAATCCGATCAGAAATAAACCGGACAACCGAAAGGTCATGGGCGATAAACAAATAGGTCAGGCCTCTGGTCTGCTTCAAATGATTCAGCAGGTTCAGCACCTGAGCGCGGATGGATACGTCCAGCGCGGAAATAGGCTCATCCGCCACCACAAACTCCGGCTCCATGATCAGGGCTCTGGCAATACCGATACGCTGGCGCTGACCGCCTGAGAACTCATGGGGGAAACGGGAGGCAAACTCCGGAAGAAGGCCAACCTCGCGCAGCGCGTGCTCTACTTTCTGTTTTCTGTCATTTTCATCCTTGTACAGGTGAAAATTGATCAGGCCCTCAGAAACGATATAGTCTACCTTGGCGCGCTCATTTAAAGAAGCCATCGGATCCTGGAAGATCATCTGACAGGATTTTACCACTTGACGGTCTAAGTCTCTGGAGATCTTTCCGCTGATGCGCTGTCCCCGGTAAAGGATCTCGCCGCCGGATACAGGATTGATCCGGGTGATGGCCCGTCCGATGGTAGTCTTTCCGGAACCGGACTCTCCTACCAGGGAAAACGTCTCGCCCTTATAAATATCAAAATTTACATGATCAACCGCTACGAACTTCTTCCGGCCGCTGCCGAAGGTAATCTGCAGGTCTTTGATCTCGATCAGTTTTTCTCTCTCAGCCATTGCGTCTTACCCCCTTTCTTTCATCTTTTCCCGCAGCATACGGATGGAATGGGGCTGTTCTACCTTAGGCGCTCTTGGATCCAGATACCATGTCTTTGCCTTATGAGTGGGGCTCACGTCAAAGAACGGAGGCTCCTCCTCAAAGTCAATGGCAAGAGCCATACGGTTTCTGGGAGCAAAGGCATCTCCCTTGATCTCATTGAACAGGTTTGGCGGAGTACCTTCGATGGTGGGAAGTTCCTCGCCCTTTACACCTAACTGAGGCAGAGCGGACAGCAGAGCCCATGTATAGGGGTGCCATGCGTTATAGAAGATCTCATCCACCTTTCCGTACTCTACGATCTGACCGGCGTACATAACGGCTACCCGGTCCGCCACGTTGGCCACAACGCCCAGGTCATGGGTGATGTAGATAACGGTCATGTTTAATTCCTTCTGCAGATCGCGCACCAGGTTTAAGATCTGAGCCTGGATGGTCACGTCCAGAGCCGTGGTCGGCTCATCGCAGATCAGGATTTGAGGACGGCAGGCAACGGCAATGGCAATCACCACGCGCTGTCTCATACCGCCGGAAAACTCATGAGGATACTGCTGATACCGGCGCTCCGGATCAGGGATCCCTACTTTTTTCAGCATCTCCAAAGCCAGCTTCTTTGCCTCCGGCCCCTTGATGCCCTGATTCAGTTCTATACTTTCTTCAATCTGACGCCCAATCTTTTTAAGAGGATTCAGAGAGGTCATAGGATCCTGCATGACCATGGAAATCTTCTTTCCGCGAATGGTCATCCAGTCCTTTTCTGTCTTATATTTCGCCAGATCATTTCCCTCAAACATGATGGTGCCGCCGGTGATGGAACCATTGGCATCCAGCATACCCAGGAAGGATTTGGTAAATACCGATTTACCTGAGCCGGACTCGCCTACAATGGCAAGTGTCTCTCCCTGGTACAGATCCAGGGAACACCTGCGGATGGCATTTAATTTCCTGCCCCGCAGGCTAAAGGAGATCTCCACGTCTCTGGCAGATAAGATCGGTTCTCTTTCCATATTTGCCATGAACATTTCCTCCGTTCTACACATGATTTCTTGGATCCGCCGCATCTGAGAAGGCGTTGCCCACCAGATAGAAGGTGATGGTGATAAGAGACACGATCACAGCCGGGAAGATCAGCAGGTAAGGATACTGAAGGAAATAGTTTCTCGCGTTTCTTAAAAGGATGCCTAGGGAAGGCGTATTTACATCCAGTCCCAGTCCCAGATAGGACAGAGTGGACTCCAGAGCGATGGTCTGCGGAATTGACAGAGCCAGACGCAGGATCACCACACTGATCAGGTATGGGAAAATGTTCTTGATTAAGATCCGCCATACCGGTGTGCCAAGACACCTGGAAGCCAGGTTGTATTCCCGGTCACGGTACATAAGCACCAGGTTGCGCACATTTCTTGCCATTACCAGCCAGCCGAAGGCAATCATGGCGATGGCCATATTGCGGAAGCTCTGTCCAAAGACAAGAGCCGCCAGCGTCATATAGATGATGATCGGAATGTTGTTGATTACATTGTAAATCTCGGTAAAAATACGGTCCAGGCTGCGCACATAGCCCCAGATACAGCCGATGATCACACCGATCACACACTCGCCTGCAGCAACAATCAGGGCCAGCTTGATGGATACCTGCGCTGCATACCAGACCTGACACCAGTAGTCACGTCCCAGGTTATCAGTACCAAACCAGAACTCGCTGTTGGGTTTGCTGAAAGCCAGGGATGAATTTGCCATGATCTGCGCATGAGCATAATCATACTTGCCGATCTTTAAGGCAATAAAGGAAAATATCACCAGGGCGAAGAATACACCCGCCATGACAACGGCGGATTTCTTCTTAAAAAAGTTCTGAAATACAGACTTCCAGTAGGAGTAGTCGGAATAGCCGATCCGCTCCGCAGCTTCTGCGGAGTATTCCACAAACTGGAATTTATCCTTTTGTGTATCGTTCATTAACGGCTGCCTCCTTTGTCAGTAAGCTTGATTCTCGGATCCAGCGTCATCATCAGCACATCGCCCAGGAATACGCCAAGTACGCCAAGGGTGGCGTAAATGATTACCAGAGTCTGCACCACATTCAGGTCATAACGTGTGATGGCATCCGTCAGCAGAGGTCCCATGCCTGGAACGGAGAAGAACCGCTCTACCAGGAGAGAACCGCTGATGGTAAGAAGGAAGGACGCAGGAATATACTGCACCAGGGGAACAAATGCATTTTTCAGCACGTGCTTTACCATGATGTCCTTGGAGGACATACCCTTGATCCTGGCCAGCTTGATGTAATCTTTGTTCAACTCATCCACCATATAGCGTCTGGTCCACAGCGCATAATGAGCGATGGAGGTCAGCGCAAGGCAGATGATGGGAAGGATACTGGAACGGCCCGCATTTCTGGTTGAATACAGAGCCGGCAGTTTGAGCACATTGGCTCCAAAGGCCAGTACCAGTGAATAGGAAACCAGCGGGGGCACTGCATTTACAAAAACCGTATAGGCAGTTCCCACATGATCCAGGATCCGGTCCTTGTTCCTGGACTGGATGAGGCCCATGGTCACGCCTATTAAAAGCGCGATCACCAGGGCGATACAGCCCAGACGCATGGATACGGAGAATTTGGTGCCGATCACCTTGAGCACAGAAGCGCCGTTTTGAATCCTGCGCGATGTACCGAAGTCAAAGCGCAGGAGCTGCCCATAAAAACGGCCCAGCTGCTGTCCCACGGGATCCAGCAGGCCAGCTGCCTCCAGCTGCGCGTTCTTCTGCTCTTCTGTCAGCTTCATAACCTGATCCTCTGTAAAGTAGTAATCGGTCGGAAGCATACGCATAAGCAGGAACACGATGGTGGCGACAACCAGCACTGTAATCAGAGACTGAATCAGTCGTTTGGCGGTATATTTTACCATGAATTATTTCGCCTTGCCTGCGGACTGGAATTCTTTGTACTGCTCTGTAGTATAGGCGTCTACAGAGGTCTGCCAGTTCTTGTAGGTATAGTTCTGAGCGCCGTACATGGCGTTCATCTTGGAATAGTCGTTGATCTTGGTCAGCTGCCACTGAACCTCATACTCCATAGGAATGGTAAATGCGTGCTGCAGCAGGTAAACCTCTGCGTCTGCATATGCTTCATAGCGCTTGTCTGTATCGTCATAGATTGCGCCTGCCGCCTCTGCCAGAGCAGAAAACTCCTTGTAGGAAGCGATCAGATCCTCATCCGTGGCATTGTTGATTCTGGAGTAGTTGTTGGAGTAGTAAGCAGCATCATAGCCATAGCGCTCCTGATCAATGAAGTTGGCAGGATCGCCATAGTCTGCTCCCCATCCGTTGATGTAGAAGGAACCTAACGCAGGCTGTACTACTTCCTTGGACTGGCTGGATACGAAGGTCTTGATATTTAAGTTTACAAAGTCCTCGCCAAGTCCCTCAGCAAAAGTCTGCTTTAATACGGTTGCCTTGTCCAGAGCGTTCTGATCGCCTGCGATGATGTAGTAGTCTACCTGTACCGGGAAGGTAACGCCCTTTGCAGACAGTTCTTCCATGGCCTGCTTCTTGTACTCCGCGCTCTTTGCCGCATCGTAGCGTCTTGGATTCGTACCGTCAGATGCAGGCAGTCCCAGCTTTTCCTCTACTCTCTCGGTGTAGTCTGTACCGTCAGAGAAGTACAGAAGGCCCTTCATAGTATAGGCTACATTCTCGCAGTGAAGAGGTTCAATGAAGTTCGTCCTGGACCAGTAGTTGGTCAGGTTCAGACCATAGTACCAGGACAGACGGAACGCTTCGTTTGCAACTGCCTTGTTCCAGTTCTCATCTGGAGTGCCGTCCTCCTTGCGCTTGTCAAAGTTGAAATGCATCTGATAAGAGAACTTCTTGGGTCTGGTCTCACTCAGATATGGCTTCCACTGGTTATTGTCGTCATTGTAAATGGTTCTTAAATCAGCTTCTGCCAGAGCGATATTATCCAGCTCGCCGTTCTGCCACAGCTGATACAGCTGGGTTCCGTCTACCATGCGCACGGTTACTGTGTCGAACAGCTTTGCATCCTTATCGTAATAGTTCTCATTGCGGGTAAGGATCTTCTCGTTGTTCATAGTAAATGTAGTCTCAAAATAAGGACCTGTATACCACATGGTCTCATTTGTCATACCATTTACATTATCCACGCCCAGCTCGTCGATGAGAGCCTGGGATACAGGATACATACAAGCGGATGTACATACGGTATCAAAGTAAGGCGCATTGACAGCACAGTGGTATACCAGTGTGTAATCATCGGGAGCCTCAATACCTACCATCTCAAGCATCTTAGAGGTATCAAGAGCCTTTGCCTCTGCCTCAGGAAGCGACTTGGTGTAATTGTAATAATCCTGAGCGCCCTTGATCAGAGCCAGAGGCATGGATGTATTCTGAGAACCGTTCTTATGGAAATTCAGCACCCACTCCATCGCTGTAATCCAGTCCTGAGCGGTACAGTCAGCCTTTACATTGCCATTGATATCTACCCACTTAACATCATCTCTTAACTTGAATGTCCATGTAAGACCGCCGTCCTCGGTTCCCCATTCCTTGGCTACTGCGGGTCTCAGTTTGCCGTTTTCATCTACCTCAAGCAAAGGCGCATACAGGTTGCAAAGTACATTCAGGTCATTGGCCTTCTCTGTATTCAGGATAAAGAAGCCTTCCTGCTCTCTGTTGGGAGCCTCGTAGGTTACAAGATCCTTAATCGCATTCTTGTCGCTGTCTGCTGTCTGAGAGCTGTCTGCCGCTCCTCCATTCTCTGTGCCCTTTCCGCCTGTGCCGCAGGCAGTAAGAGCCATTGCAGCCGCCATAGTGAGAGCAGTGATCTGCGCTACCGTCTTTTTCATAATGCATATTCTCCTTTCATTGATTAAAGACAAAAAGACAAGGGGGATGTTAAAATCCGTAAAAAAAAATTCCGTCCCTCCGCCATCTAATGAAGTATTCTACCATTAAATACAGTCCCGTGTCAAGCACCGGCGTACATTTGACCGCGTGGAATTTACCATCATGGTTGTTTTTACCAACAATTCACCCGTTTTTATATGTCATTTTTGTTCTTTTATCACAATCAGAGAGTAGTATCCCGCTTTGTCCGGGATTTCCTGTACGCCCTGAAAGATACTCTCATTTTCCATGCCGCAGTTTTCCACCATAACCCCGGATACGCACTCCCGTTCAAGTGCTTCCTTTACCGCGGCCATCTTGGAACCGGCCTTCATAAGCACCTTGGTTCCGGGAAGCTTTAAAACATCCTCCACACCGTAGGCGGACGGAATGATGTGCAGCTGCTGGGATCTGTCTGCCAGGCTGTCTCCCAGCCGTGCGCTGACCGCACAGAAGGAGGGGACGCCGCTTATAATCTCTGTCCTGTATCCCCGATCCCGGATCAGACGGTGGAGATAAATATAGGTGCTGTAAACCGTAGGATCTCCCAGAGTAAGGCAGGCTACGTCCCTTCCCGCCTTCAGCTGCTCCTCTACCTGATCCGCCGCATTGCGATAGGCAGTCTCCAGAAGTCCTTTATCCTTTGTCATGGGAATCGAAAAGGTAAGGCACTGCTTTTTATCCAAATCTGTGATCAGCCCCGATGCGATCCGGTAGCTCACCGCCTGTTCTTTTGTCTCTGCCGGCACTGCGATCACCGGACAGGATCGGATGGTATCTGCCGCAAGGTAGGTTATAAGCCGTGGATCACCGGGGCCTACGCCTACACCGTATAAAATTCCGCTCATAAATCATCTTCTGCCTTTCTGTGATAAATGCCATCCGCAAATCAGATGCTTTACGGATGGTGGATTTTCCTATTATATATGGACTCCTTCTGGATGGCAACTGTTTTTATCTGGATGTATTCCCGGATGCAGCCTCCTGCTCCCGTAAAGCAAAAGGGGGAGCCGGGGCGCATCCGGCGCCGTCCGACCCCCTGTTCCATTTGAATTTTGTTGTGGATTTCATGCACTTTAATGTCTGTGCATGGAGAACTGATCCATGGGATATTTCTGCAGATTTTCCAGTATCTTTCTGTCGTCCGCCTCTCCGATGAGCTGGTCTCTTGCCTTCTTGGCTTCATTCTCAGCCTTGTGTTTGCTGGGGCCGCCTACGCATCCGCCGATACAGACCATACCTTCCACGAAGTCCTCCGGCAGACGGCCTGCCTTCATAAGAAGAAGGGCCTTTCTGCACTCATCTCCTCCATTACAGCGAAGAACCCTGGCGTCAAACTTCTCATCCCGCTCCTTCATGCATTCCAGTACGGCCGCCGCAACGCCGCCGCCGTTTCCAAAGCGTTTCCCAAATATGGAACCCTCCTGATAGTCATTGACCGCCGGCTGCAGCTCTACCCCTCTGGCGCGCATCATGGCGCGGATCTCACCGAAGGTCATGGCATAGTCTGCATTTCCCTCGATATTCAGATCCAGGCTCTCGCTCTTCTTTGCTATACATGGCCCAATAAATACGGTCACTGTCTCCGGATCCTGATTTTTTAACATTCTGGACACAGCGCACATGGGAGAAACAGTAGTGGACATATGCTCCAGCAGTGTTGGGAAATGCTGCTTTATCATATTCACAAAAGCCGGACAGCAGGAGGTGGTCATCTTCTTTCCCTCTTTATAAGCCTCTGCCCACTCTTCTGCCTCATAAGCCGCTGTCATATCTCCCCCCAGAGCTACCTCTACCATATCGTCAAAGCCTGTCTGCTTTAATGCGATCCGCCAGCTCTCCATGGTAATATCAGGGCCGAACTGCCCCTCCGCAGCAGGCGCTACCATAGCGACTACCTTCTTTCCTGCCCTGATCAGGCGAATCACATCTACCATAAAGGTCTTAGAGCCGATGGCGCCGAAGGGGCAGCTGTGAATGCAGGCGCCGCACTGGATACATTTCTTCTCGTCAATCACGCAGATGCCGTACTCATCATATGTAATCGCGTCCACCGGGCAGGCTTTCTTGCAGGGGCGTTCTAAATGGGCAATGGCATTGTAAGGACAGGCCTGTGCGCACTTTCCACATTCCTTACACTTGCCAGGATCAATGTAGGCGTGGTCACGGCCCATGGAAATTGCGCCGAAATTACAGGAATTCTGACAGGCTTTCCCCATACATTTACGGCAGTTGTCCGTTACAATATAGGATGCGATGGGACACTCCTCGCAGGCTGCGTTAATCACCTGCACTACGTTGGCGCTTTCCTTTCCCACCGGGCATTTCCCCTCTGCAAGGCGAACTCTCTGTTTGATGATCTCCCTCTCCTTATAGATACAGCAGCGGTAGCTGGCCTGAGGGCCGGGGATCATATCATAGGGGATCTGCTCTCTGTGCTCCTTCAGCGTATCCTCCCATGCTGCCTTTGCCACCTCATACAGTACATCGTGTTTCAGGCGCAGAATCGTTGCATCATTCGTTACCATTTTCTTTTCCTCCATTCATACATTCCATACATTCAGACTTCTGCCTGTCAGGCAGCCCCATCAGTAATAGGTGACTGTCACCTTTTTGCCCATATCCTCAATCAAGTGTCTTAGCTGCTCCACCAGGTTCTGTCGGATCCCCAGATCAAAGGGCAGTCCGGGATTCTGGTAGGCGCTGTTGATGGCTTTTCCCACATAGAGATGAACCTCCGTACAGTCTTCGATCAAAATCTTTGCGACCATGGAGCCGCCGTTGGGCTTATCCAGCTCCTCAAAAAAATCCTCGGAAACAGCCTCATGTTTCACATACCGGCGCAGCAGCTGCAGCACCCGGTTTAATGTGAGTACCCCTTCCGTCACCAGATCCACCCCCTCCATATAGGCAATGGGCGGGATCTCAGGATCCACATAGTCCAGCGATACGTCCAGTTTCTTATTTAATACCCTGGAAACAATAGTAGCACTGGTGCCGCCGCAGACAATAGTGGCCGCGTCAGGGTCAGACATGAAATCGTGAACCATGGCCGTATCGTCCTCCGGGTTTCGGGCCGGCCCGGTCATCAAATGGACGGGCTTGCTGCTTATGATCCGCATACAGGCCACGGTCGTATCGTCTCCAGGATGAAACTGGTACAGTTCATCGCAGGCACGGCTGATGGATGCGGCCAGGCGCATGGCCGACACGGTGATCTGGTACTGGCGCACTGCATAATCGGCAATATCCTTCCAGAGCCAGCCGAAATTCAGCAGGTCTCCCACTCCTGCATGGATCGTTCCGTCGCTCATAAGAATCAGGGCATCGCCCTTTTTTACCTGGAAACGATATTCATTGATCTTCTTTCCCTGAATCTCCCGAATATTCTGAGGGATCTCCATCCGTTTCCCATCCCGGATAAAGATACAGCCAGGATTGTCATATTCCACCAGATAGGCGTCCCCATTGTGATAAACCTGTAAAATGCTGAAGGTAGAGTAGGCTACCTGACGAACCTGGCAGATCGGAAGGGTCTCGCTGATGGTATCCACACATTCCTCCAGGGTTGCGCCGTTTAGAAACATGGTTCCCAGGATCTTGGATGTGAGCGTCGATAAAATATTAGCCTTTACCCCGCTTCCCATACCGTCGGCCAGGATCATGATATTAGAATCCTCTGTCTGGAGAATCTCTACCTTATCGCCGCAGAGGATTTCGCTGAATTTATTCAGGCTTTTATAAGCAACGTCTACGGTAATCTCCATCCTCTACCTCCCATAGCCCGGCGGTTTCGGGCGAATGCTTCCCAGATGGACGTAGCCGGAAGGCTTTTGGGAGGCAGATGCTCCCTGATTCCCCGGCGTCATTACGCCCTTTAGAGGAATGGCTCCGCTGCCCAGATGGGCATTTGCTTCCAGCCGCTGGGCTTCATCCTCTTCTCTGGGCGCTCCATTGTCTAACAGGGAGTGGCACAGCCTGGTCAGAGTGGTCTTTGTCTCCGCCGTCGTCTCTCCCAAAAGACCTGCGATCTCCTGAGCCACCATCATCTGTTTGTGGATGACTTTCTGGGCCAGATCAATCGTTTCCAGTTTTTTCTCATAATCCTCTTTTGCCTGCTCCTCCTCACGGGTAACATCGATAAAAGTTGCAAGGACTGCATTTTCCTTCTCTATGTATACAATATTCTGAAGGGTGGACAAATGGTATTCCGGATATGTAACACGTTTGCCATGGATGTTCTGGCGGGTGTCAAATACCCACTGGAAATCCACCGGATCAATAAACTCATAAAGATACATTTCCAGAGCCTCCGACCTTGTTTTTCCGAAATACTTTTCCCCTACATCCGAATACTCCAAAATCTTCATGTCCGCACCCACAATCAGCACAATATTAGGGGAGGTTTCCATCACCAGATTGGACATGGACTCCGCTTTTTCGTGCATATAGGGAATACACATGGAAACCTCCGCCTTGTGCTGAAATACAGCAATCGCCTTCTCTCTGCAGGTTGGATAGCCGCAGGCACCGCAGTTAAGCTCGTCCTCCGGCTTAAACTTATTAGTCATGCGCAGGATCTGACGGATCTGTTCTTGTGTGGGCATGGGTTCCCTGGGGGACCGATCCAGAAATTCCTTTTTAAAGGAAATATTGTTCGCTGTGCGTTCCAGTTCAAAGCGGTCTGCCGGTTCCCGCGGGATAGTTTCCTCCATATCCAGCTTTATCTTAAATCTGGAAATAAATTCGTCGTTCACTGTAGGGCCTTTGATGCAGCCGCCGGCACACATATTCATCTCGATAAAGCAGCCCTTTATCTCTCCTCTTTCCATACTCTTACACAGGTCAATGCAGTTGGCTTCACCATGAACGTAGAACTTGCGGTAGCCGTCTGCCCGTTCCTCCTGGGTGGCAAGCACGGAGTTCACTACCCCGTTGGTTACGGGATAAAGGCGGTTTACCTTTGGATCAAAGGCAGCAAACGGCATATCCTCACAATCCTCAATGGAAATTTCTTCCTCTTCCAGCCATTTGTTCAGATCTCTGAAATTCAGCACTGCATCGATCCAGCTGTCATGGCGCGGATCCTGGGCCTCTTTTTTCTTCGCTATACAGGGACCGAGAAATACTGTCTTTACCTCGCGGCCCAGTTCTTCCTTTAAAATGCGTCCGTGGGCAATCATGGGCGATACCACCGGGGCCATATACTTTACAAGCTCCGGATAATAAATCTCAATCAGGTCATTGACACTTGGACAGCAGGTGGTAATAATATTTTCCATCTGCTGCTCCTGCAGAAGCCTGGCATACTCTGCTGTGACAAAGGCTGCCCCCTCAGCGGTCTCCCGCACATCCTCAAACCCCAGGCGGATCAGAGCGGCGCGAACCTGGCCGATGGTCTTGTATTTTAACAGCCCCATATAGGACGGGGCAATGGAAACCACCACCCGCTCCCCGCTCCTTAACCATCCTCTGACCAGTTCCATATCGCTTCGCAGGGTCTTGGCAGACTGCGGGCAGATCTTCAGGCAGTGGCCGCAGAGAATACATTTATCCGGCATGATCACCGCACGGCCGTCTCTGACCTGGATTGCCTTGACCTCGCAGTATCGGACGCATTTGTAGCAGTGCTTACATTTTGTGGCCTTGAAATCAATGATTTCCATGCCCATAATCACAGTCTCCCCTTGATCTCTTTTTCAAAAAATTCCTCCGTATCTTCCGGCTTCAGTGAATACAGCTCGCCTTCTACGGTAACGCACACTCCATGATCGCAGTTTCCGGAACAGAAGGCGCCATTTAAGTCTACCTTGTCGCACAATCCATTCTCAGCTACCATTTTCTGCAGTTTTTCAATAATCTCCCTTGATCCTTTCAAGTGACAGGCGCTCCCAATACATATTGTAACTTTCATCTTCACCCTCCATGATTGATTTGGTACACATTTGACAGGTTAATTATCTCATATTGTTATATCATTATCAATAATAATTCTCATAAAATGTGCAAAATAACGGACTTCGTCCGGATGCAAAAGAGGAAATTTTGTGCTATAGTAAAGACTGGCATCTATAGATGCAAGAGAGGAGAATTTACTGTGAAAAAACAACTTTCTGTATTAACAGCTATCGCTGCAGCGGCTGCCTTTGCAGTCACAGGATGCGGAGCATCCGGCAAGACAGAAACCGCCGCGGCTCAGACCTCCGAGGCAAAACCGTCTTTGGCTGGAGAGACTTCTAAGGAAGCGGCTGAGGCCGGTTCTTCTTCATCCGAACAGACAGCCGAGAACGCTTCCCAGTCCTCTGATGCCGTTTCAGACAAGACAGAAGGCACGACTGTCCGCATAGGCTCTTTAAAAGGCCCAACTTCCATGGGGCTGGCTTATCTGATGGATGAGGCAAAAAACGGGGAAACCGCCAATACATATGAGTTCACCATGGCCGGAAAGGCAGACGAGCTGGTGGGAAATATCGCAAACGGCAGTCTGGATATTGCCTTAGTGCCTGCCAATGTAGCAAGCGTGCTTTACAGCAAGACTCAGGGGCAGGTAAAGGTCATTGACATCAATACGCTGGGCGTTTTGTATGTCGTTTCGGCTGATGACTCCATTTCCACCATGGCAGATCTTAAGGGAAAGACTGTGTACATGACCGGAAAAGGAACCACCCCTGAATACACGATGAATTATCTGATGGAGGAAAACGGACTTGCCGCAGGAGATGTGACTCTGGACTTTAAGTCAGAAGCGACAGAGGTTGCCTCTATATTAAAGGAAGATCCTTCCGCCGTCGGTGTCCTTCCCCAGCCTTTTGCCACAGCGGCCTGCATCCAGAACCCTGATTTAAAAACCGTTATGGATCTGACCGAGCAGTGGGATCTTTTAAATAAGGAAAGTGGAAGCCGTATGGTCACTGGCGTTACCATTGTACGCAGCAGTTTCTTAGAGGAAAATAAGGCGGCTGTAGATCAGTTCCTGGCTGACCACGCGGAGTCTACCAGCTATACCTCGAAAGAACCGGAAAAAGCAGCAGAGCTGGTGGCTAATCTGGGAATTGTGGAAAAAGCTCCCATCGCGTTAAAGGCCATGCCGTCATGCAACCTGACGTGCATTACCGGAGACGAGATGAAACAGGCTCTTTCCGGATATTTAAGCGTGCTGGCTAAGCAGGATGCCAAGTCTGTAGGCGGCACTCTTCCGGCGGATGACTTCTACTATCTGCCATAAGCGTCCTATGAAACGTGTTCAGTCTCTTAAGACCTGTATGATCTGGCTTTTCTGGGCGGCCCTCTGGCAGGCCGCCCACCTGGTCATCCAAAATGATGTGATCTTCGTGGGGCCTCTTGATATGATCCGCGCCCTGGCAGACCTGCTGCCCCAGGCGTCCTTCTGGCAGACATTGCTCCACTCATTTTTTAAGATCAGCGCCGGTTTTCTGCTTGCATTTTCAGTCGGGATCCTCCTTGGGTGGGCCAGCTACGCCTGCCCTCTTATCAAAGATATGCTGGAGCCTCCCATGGTGCTGGCCCGCTCTGTCCCCGTGGCCTCCTTTGTGATCCTTGCCCTCATCTGGATCGGCTCAGACAACCTTTCTGTGTTTATTTCCTTTCTGGTGGTTGTCCCCATGATCTATGCGGGTACGCTGACCGGCCTGGAAAATACCAGCAGAGAACTGCTTGAGATGAGCCGCGTCTTTTCCATTTCGTTTTTCAAACGGCTGCGTTTTATCTACATTCCCGCCGTTCACCCCTACCTTATAAGCAGCTGTCGTACTGCCCTGGGGATGAGCTGGAAATCAGGCGTAGCGGCAGAGGTGATCGGCATACCCCAGGCATCCATCGGCGAACAGCTCTACTATGCCAAGCTTTATCTTGATACCGCAGGGCTTTTTGCCTGGACCTTTGCCATTATCCTGATCAGCACCGTCTTTGAATGGATCTTTCTGAAACTGTTAATGGGCGTGCGTCATTAGAGGTTCTATGCCTGAAGATCAAACGCTCTCTTACTTTTGCTCTGCCCTCATCTGCCCTGCGTGTTCCCTGTCATATGCAGTTGGTGCCCGGCCCTTATTCCCGGTATACCCTTCCGTCTATATGGCACATCCGTCTGCAGCATGGAAAAGGATTTTCAGAAGCATTTAAATCAAACCATATAATATTTATGAAACTTCTCATCGAACATATTTCAAAAAGTTACGGAAACCTGACGGTTCTCAATGATCTCTCCCTCACCCTTGAGCAAGATCCATGCTACTGTCTTATGTCACCCTCCGGATCTGGAAAAACCACTCTTCTTCGGATTCTTATGGGTCTTGAGCACGCCGACAGCGGAACTATTTCCACAAAAGGAGAAGCTGTCTGGCCGCTGACCGTCTCTGCCGTTTTTCAGGAGGACCGGCTGTGCCCTTCATTTTCCCCTCTGGAAAATGTGCAGCTTGCACTAAAGGAAAAATGGCCGGCAAAGAAGCTTGCCTCCGCTATGGAAGCGCTTCTGCCGGCCGAATGCCTGAACCGCCCCGTCTCCACCCTAAGCGGCGGCATGAAAAGGCGCACAGCCATCCTGCGCGCCCTGTTATCCACCTCTGATATGCTTGTGATGGACGAGCCCTTCACCGGATTGGATGAAGGGCTGAAGGCAGAGGTTATCCGCTATATTCTGGAGCAGCGCCGCCGCCGCTTCCTCCTGATCACAACACACCAGGAGGAGGATGTTGCTCTTCTGGGCGGAACGCTCATAGGACTCAAATGACCGGATGCAATCTGCTTTTTTATCTGGGCTGAGGCACCTGATCCGGGTCAAAGGCAGGGTTAAAGGCGTAGAAGTTGCGGCTGTCAAGTTTCTCCTGGGTGATACGGAGGGCTTCACCGAAACGCTGGTAATGCACAATCTCACGCTCCCGCAAAAACTTAATAGGCTCGTACACATCATAGTCCGTTACCACCCGAAGGATATTGTCGTAGGTGCTGCGGGCTTTTTGTTCTGGGGCGACCTTGTAAGTACAACATATACAAAAATATAGAGGATAAAGCAAATATTCCGCCTTTCCAGTGTATCAATTCAGACGTTCAGAAATGAGCGTCTATTTTTTTACCCTAAAACCAGAAAGGATGTGATACCACGAAGAAATCACCACCGCCGGAGCGTTCCCCTCCGGCTTCCAGACCAGAACCCAAAACCAACCATCAAACACAACATTCAGAAAGGACAGGTACATCTATATGGAATTAAAATTCGTTATCCCCAACATGGAAAAAACATTCGGCAACTTGGAGTTTGCCGGAGAAGACAAAACAGAACAGAGAAGAATCAACGGACGCATGGCGGTACTCTCTCGCAGCTTCAACCTTTATTCAGACGTACAGAGGGCGGATGATATTGTGGTTATCCTCCCTGCCGAAGCCGGAGAGAAACATTTTGACTTTGAGGAACGTGTAAAGCTCGTCAATCCCCGTATTACCGCAGAGGGCTATAAAATTGGCACAAGGGGCTTTACCAACTACATTTTACACGCTGACGATATGGTAAAAGCGTAAGGAAAAGGAGGACATCAGACTATGAGATTAGCAAACGGAATCGTGATTGACAAGGAAGCAACATTCGGGGCATTGAAGTTTTCTGCCCTCCGACGTGAGGTTCACCTCCAGAATGAAGACGGCTCGGTATCAGAAGAAATCAAGGAGCGTACCTATGACTTAAAATCCAGAGGACAGGGGCGTATGATTCAGGTTTCTATCCCTGCCAGCGTGCCATTAAAGGAGTTCGATTACAACGCAGAGGTGGAACTTATCAATCCTGTGGCAGATACCGTGGCAACGGCTACCTTTCAGGGAGCAGAGGTGGACTGGTACATCAAGGCGGATGATATTGTTCTGAAAAAAGGTGCTGCCATGAATCCGCAATCACCAAAGAAAGAACCGCCAGCAGAAAAATAAGTATGGACGCAATTACTGGATATGAAGAATACGAACAGGACTTCCGGCTGGTTTCTCTGCCGGAATACTGCTGGATGGCAGGTCAGCTTCTTATCGAAGCCCTAGAAGATTATCAGCCGCCGGAAAATCTGGCAGTTTATATGCCGGAATGTCTGTGCAGGGAGTCATCCGGCTATACTTTTTTATTTCAAGCCCATATGGAAGACAGCAAGAAAGGATATTCGCTGCTTTATATGGGCTATTTTTAATCATGGAAAGGAGGATTATTCCCATGAAGCAGCTTTTCCCCCGTGGAAAACGTATCCGTCCCACGGATAAAGACCTTGTGTTCCATACTGCCCTTGCCACCCTGTTCCCTGTCTTCCTGCTGGTTGTCCTGCTGTTTCATATCCGGCAAATTGCCGGAACCAACTGGCAGGAAGTGTCCCTTTCCCAGATAGCACAGGACATAAATATCCCTTACCTGTTATTCAGCATGGGCGTGGCAGGGCTGGTGTGTCTTACAGCAGTTCTTCTGTTCTGGCGATACCGCAGGGATGAAGTAAAGCAGCTCATCCACCGCCAAAAGCTGGCAAGGATGGTGTTGGAAAACAAGTGGTATGAATCGGAGCAGAGAAAGGAAGACGCTTTTTTCAAGGACTTGTCTTCCAGCCGTTCCAAAGAAACCATCACTTATTTTCCCAAAATCTACTACCGGATGAAACAGGGCTTGCTCCATATCCGTGTGGAAATCACCTTGGGGAAATATCAGGAGCAGCTCTTACACTTGGAAAAAAAGCTGGAAAGCGGCTTGTACTGTGAGCTGACGGATAAGGAATTAAAGGATTCCTATGTGGAGTACACCCTGCTTTATGATACCATTGCCAACCGTATTTCCATTGAGGATGTACAGGCAAAGGACGGCAGGCTCCGTCTTATGGAAAATGTCTGGTGGGAGTATGACAAGCTCCCCCATATGCTCATTGCCGGAGGAACCGGCGGCGGAAAGACCTACTTTATCCTGACCCTCATTGAAGCCCTGCTCCGCACCAACGCCGTCCTGTTCGTGTTAGACCCGAAGAACGCCGACCTTGCGGATTTACAGGCGGTTATGCCGGATGTGTATTACAAAAAGGAAGATATGCTCGCCTGCATTGACCGTTTCTATGAAGAAATGATGAAACGCAGCGAAGACATGAAGCTCATGGAGAATTACCGGACAGGGGAAAACTACGCTTACCTTGGGCTTCCGGCAAATTTCCTTATCTTTGATGAATATGTGGCATTTATGGAAATGCTCGGCACAAAGGAAAACGCCGCTGTCCTCAACAAGTTAAAACAAATCGTTATGCTTGGGCGGCAGGCTGGCTTCTTCCTGATTCTCGCCTGCCAGCGTCCGGACGCAAAGTATCTGGGGGACGGAATCCGTGACCAGTTCAATTTTCGTGTGGCTCTGGGGCGGATGTCGGAAATGGGCTATGGGATGATGTTCGGGGAAACCACAAAGGACTTCTTCCTGAAGCAGATAAAAGGGCGTGGCTATGTGGATGTGGGAACCAGCGTTATCTCGGAGTTTTACACGCCCCTAGTACCAAAAGGACACGATTTCCTCAAAGAAATAAAAAAGCTGACAGACAGCAGGCAGGGAGTGCAGGCGGCGTGCGAAGCAAAAGCCGCAGAAACGGACTGACCTGCTGTGGCTGGTGTGCCGCAAGGCACGCCAGCATGAACCCCTCGTATCTAACAGAGGGGTACAAATCGACAGGCAACAACCAAACAACAGGGCAGAATCCCATGGTACACAAGGGATTTTCCCATATCCGGCGTGTGTCAACAAGGCTCTGAAAGTTGACATACGCTTTTTTAGACAGGAGGGATTTTCACTGAATGAAGAAACATGGGTACGGGACATCAAAGAAAAACGGGAAAGTTACGGTATCTCACAACAGAAACTTGCCCTAGCTGCCGGAATCACCCGTCCGTACCTGAGCGACATTGAAACAGGCAAGGCTCACCCGTCTGAAGTATTACAGGAAGCCATCACGGAAGCTCTGGAACGCTTCAACCCAGACGCTCCCCTTGAAATGCTCTTTGACTATGTGCGGATTCGCTTTCCCACTACGGATGTGAAGCATATCGTGGAAGACGTGCTGCGGCTAAAGCTCCCCTACTTTATCCATGAAGACTACGGCTTCTACTCTTACACAGAGCATTACTATCTGGGGGATATTTTCGTTCTGGTATCACCGGAACTGGAAAAAGGGGTGCTGCTGGAACTGAAAGGGCGTGGCTGCCGCCAGTTTGAAAGCTATCTGCTGGCACAGGAACGGAGCTGGTATGAGTTTTTCATGGATGTTCTCATGGAGGACGGCGTGATGAAGCGGCTTGACCTCGCCATCAATGACAAAACGGGAATCCTGAACATTCCCCATCTGACAGAGAAGTGCCGGAATGAGGAATGTATCTCGGTCTTCCGCAGCTTTAAAAGCTACCGCAGCGGCGAACTGGTACGGCGTGAGGAAAAAGAATGTATGGGGAACACCCTGTATATCGGCTCCCTCCAGAGTGAGGTGTACTTCTGCATTTACGAAAAAGACTATGAGCAGTACAAAAAGCATGATATTCCCATTGCGGACGCAGAGGTAAAGAACCGCTTTGAAATCCGGCTGAAAAATGAGCGTGCCTTTTACGCCATCCGTGACCTGTTAGAACATGACAATCCAGAACGGACAGCCTTTCAAATCATCAACCGCTATGTCCGGTTCGTGGACAGGGACGATACGAAACCCCGTTCTGACTGGCGTATCAGTGAGGAATGGGCGTGGTTCATTGGAGAACACAGGGGAAGCCTGAAACTGACAACAAAACCGGAACCCTATTCCTTTGAACGCACCCTGCACTGGCTCTCCCATCAGGTAGCCCCCACGTTAAAGCTGGCTCTCCGTCTGGATAAGATGAACCACACCCAGATTGTCCATGACATCATCACCCATGCAAAGCTGACGGAGAAGCACGAAAAAATCCTGAAGCAGCAAGCCGCCGCTGCAAAGGAGGTGGTGCTTTAACGGCGGCAATTTTGGAACCTAAGAACTCTTACAGGAAAGAAAGGAGCTTTTATGAATTTCGGACAGAATCTTTACAACTGGTTTTTATCCAACGCCCAGTCCCTTGTGCTGCTGGCAATCGTGGTGATTGGACTGTACCTCGGATTTAAGAGGGAATTTTCCAAACTTATCGGCTTTTTAGTAGTTTCCCTTGTAGCGGTTGGTCTGGTTTTCAATGCGGACGGTGTAAAGGACATCTTACTGGAACTGTTCAATAAGATTATCGGTGCATAGGAAAAAGCCATATCACACTTCCGTTATGGAGCAAGCTCTGATTGCTTCATGGCGGAAGTCCACTAGGGGCTTGGGGAGCGTAACTCCCCAAAAACTTAACAGAGAAAGGACGTGATACAGATTGAGGAAATGAGAATCTACATCCTGAACACCACACGGTTTTACCATGAAGATTTTGAGGAATATCCTGGGGCATGGTTTTCCTGCCCTGTGGATTTTGAAGAAATCAGGGAACGTCTTGGGGTTCAGAGTGAGGAAGAAATCGAAATTGAAGACTATGAGCTGCCCTTTCCATTGGAGGGCAACACAAGGCTCTGGGAAATCAACGCCCTTTGCCGGATGGTACAGGAAATGCAGGGAACGCCCCTCTATTATGAAATGGATGTGGTACAAAAGCGGTGGTTTCCCAGCTTTACGGAATTTATCGACCACAAAGACCAGATACGCTGCTATCCGGTGCAGGACGGGGAATCCCTCGCCCGTTATCTGGTGCAGGAGGTACAGCTATTTGGAGAAGTACATCCAGACCTGTTGAACCATATCGACTACGCTGCCATTGGTCGGGAACTGGAAACCAGCGAAAACTACCTGTTTACGGACAATGGTATCTTTTATTACCGCTAAAAGGAGGTAGAAGAACTTGGAGGAAATGCGGATTTACATTGCCAACTTAGGAAAATACAATGAGGGCGAACTGGTCGGGGCATGGTTCACGCCGCCTGTGGACTTTGAGGAAGTCAAGGAACGTATCGGTTTGAATGATGAATATGAGGAATACGCCATCCATGATTATGAGCTGCCCTTTGAGATTGACGAATATACCCCCATTGAAGAAGTCAACCGCCTGTGTGAAATGGTGGAGGACTTACCGGAGTACATTTAGGAGGAACTATCAGAGCTGCAATCCTACTTTGGCAGTATCGAAGAACTCTGTGAGCATGAAGACGATATTATCTGCCATTCCGGCTGTGATGATATGGCGGATGTGGCTCGCTGCTATCTGGAAGAAAGCGGACAGCTTGGCGAACTTCCGGCACACTTACAAAACTATATCGACTACGCCGCCTATGGGCGTGACATGGAATTGGAGGGAACCTTTGTTGTCACAAACCACGGCGTATATGAAATCTTACGGTAGACCCGTCTGTATCTCTTTCAGGAAATACAGGCGGATTTTTTGATTCAGGGGCAGCTCGTTTGCTGCCCCCATCTTTTAGAAAGGACGGACAACATGAAGAAAATACGAAGCTATACCAGTATCTGGTCGGTGGAAAAGGTACTCTATTCCATCAATGATTTTAAGCTGCCATTCCCCGTCACATTTACGCAGATGGCGTGGTTCGTGGTATCGGTGTTTGCAGTGATACTCTTAGGGAACCTCCCTCCCCTTTCGTTCATTGACGGGGCATTTTTGAAATACTTCGGCGTACCCTTTGCCCTCACTTGGTTCATGTGCCAGAAGACCTTTGACGGGAAGAAGCCTTACGGCTTCCTGAAATCCGTACTGGCATATCTGGTACGCCCGAAACTGACCTATGCAGGAAAGCCCGTGAAGCTGGAAAAGGAATATCCGGCACAGCCCATCACGGCAGTAAGGAGTGATATTTATGGCATATCCGATTAAATATATCGAAAATAACCTTGTGTTCAACCATGACGGGGAGTGCTTTGCTTACTATGAGCTGCTTCCCTACAACTATTCTTTTTTAAGCCCCGAACAGAAATATCAGGTACACGATTCCTTCCGGCAGCTTATCGCCCAGAACAGGGACGGGAAGATTCACGCCCTGCAAATCAGCACGGAATCCAGCATACGGGCAGCACAGGAACGCTCCAAACAGGAAGTGACAGGTAAGCTAAAGGACGTTGCCTGTGCAAAGATTGACGCACAGACCGAAGCCCTGATTTCCATGATAGGGGAAAATCAGGTGGACTACCGCTTTTTTATCGGCTTCAAGCTGCTTGTCAATGAGCAGGAAGTCACCATGAAGCAGTTTCGCAGGGAAGCAAAGACCGCCGTTTCCGATTTCCTCCACGAAGTCAACCACAAGCTCATGGGGGATTTTGTTTCCATGAGCAATGAGGAAATCTGGCGGTTTCAGAAGATGGAAAAACTGCTGGAAAGTAAAATCTCACGCCGCTTTAAAGTCCGGCGGCTTAACAAGGACGATTTTGGCTATCTGATTGAGCATTTATACGGGCAGACCGGAACCGCCTACGAAGATTATGAGTATTACCTGCCAAAGAAGCGGTTTCAGGAGGAAACGCTGGTGAAATACTATGACCTCATCAAACCCACCCGTTGTCTGATAGAGGAAAACCAGCGGTATCTGAAAATCGAACAGGAAGACGGGACAGTGTATGCCGCCTACTTTACCATCAACAGCATTGTAGGGGAACTGGACTTCCCATCCTCGGAAATCTTTTACTATCAGCAGCAGCAATTTACCTTTCCCATTGATACCTCTATGAATGTGGAGATTGTCACAAACCGGAAAGCCCTCTCAACGGTGCGGAACAAGAAAAAAGAGCTGAAAGATTTGGACAACCACGCATGGCAGAATGACAGTGAAACCAGTACAAACGTGGTGAACGCTTTAGACAGCGTGAATGAGCTGGAATCCACCTTAGACCAGAGCAAGGAATCCATGTATAAGCTGTCCTATGTGGTGCGTGTGACGGCTCCCGACTTGGAAGAACTGAAACGCCGCTGCAATGAGGTGAAAGATTTTTATGACGATTTGAATGTGAAGCTGGTTCGCCCCTTTGGGGATATGCTGGGGCTGCATGGGGAATTTCTCCCTGCCAGCAAACGGTATCTGAACGATTACATCCAGTATGTCACCAGCGATTTCCTTGCTGGTCTTGGCTTCGGGGCAACCCAGATGTTGGGGGAACCGGAGGGTATTTATATCGGGTACAGCCTTGATACAGGAAGAAACGTGTACTTAAAGCCTGCCCTTGCCAGTCAAGGGGTAAAAGGCTCCGTCACTAACGCCCTTGCTGCCGCTTTTGTCGGCTCCCTCGGCGGTGGAAAATCATTCAGCAACAACATGATTGTCTATTATTCCGTATTATTTGGGGCACAGGCTCTCATTGTTGACCCGAAAGCGGAACGGGGACGCTGGAAAGAAACCCTGCCGGAAATCGCCCATGAAATCAATATCGTAAACCTAACCTCGGAGGAACAGAACAGGGGCTTACTCGACCCGTATGTGATTATGGAGAACCCAAAGGATTCTGAATCACTGGCAATCGACATCCTAACCTTTTTAACGGGCATTTCCAGCCGTGACGGGGAGAAGTTCCCTGTTCTTCGGAAAGCCATCCGTGCGGTGACAAACAGTGATGAACGGGGGCTTTTCAAGGTGATTGAGGAACTACGGGCGGAGGGAACCACCATCAGCACCAGCATAGCCGACCATATCGAATCCTTTACGGACTATGACTTTGCACACCTGCTCTTTTCGGATGGGGACGTCACACAGTCCATCAGCCTTGAAAAGCAGCTCAACATCATTCAGGTGGCGGATTTGGTGCTGCCGGATAAAGAAACCTCGTTTGAAGAATACACCACAATGGAGCTGCTTTCCGTGGCAATGCTCATTGTAATCAGCACCTTTGCCCTCGACTTCATCCACACCGACCGCAGCGTGTTTAAGATTGTGGATTTGGACGAAGCATGGAGCTTCTTACAGGTGGCACAGGGCAAGACCCTCTCCATGAAGCTGGTTCGTGCCGGACGTGCTATGAACGCAGGCGTTTACTTTGTCACCCAGAACACGGACGATTTGCTGGATGAAAAGCTGAAAAACAATCTGGGCTTGAAGTTTGCGTTCCGCTCCACAGACATCAACGAAATCAAGAAGACCCTCGCCTTTTTCGGGGTGGATTCCGAAGATGAAAATAACCAGAAGCGGCTCCGTGACTTAGAAAACGGACAGTGCCTTATCAGCGATTTGTACGGGCGTGTGGGCGTGATACAGTTCCATCCTATCTTTGAAGACCTGTTCCACGCCTTTGATACCAGACCGCCCGTAAGAAAAGAGGTGGAATGATGGTGATACATAGAACTTCCAACCGACCGCAATTCCCAGTTCCCTATCACGCAAAAAAGGGCTTGTCTTGGAAAATGGCAGGAAAAGTGATTGGCAGGGTGCTTCTGGCACTCCTGCTCATCCTCCTGCTGCTGGCAGTCTTCGGCACAGCCGCCCACGCTGCCGGACTGGTGGATGATACGGTGGACGCTGCCAACGAATACAGCAAATATCCGCTGGACAACTACCAGCTTGATTTTTATGTGAACAGCGGATGGGACTGGCTCCCGTGGAACTGGCTGGACGGTATCGGAAAACAGGTGATGTACGGGCTGTATGCCATCACAAATTTTATCTGGACAATCAGCCTGTACCTTTCCAACGCTACGGGGTATCTGATTCAGGAAGCCTACTCACTGGACTTCATTTCCTCTACGGCGGATTCCATTGGGAAAAATATGCAGACCTTGGCAGGCGTTACCACCAGCGGCTTGTCCTCGGAGGGATTTTATATCGGGTTCCTGCTGATTCTCATTCTGGTGGTAGGGATTTATGTTGCCTATACAGGACTTATCAAACGGGAAACCACAAAAGCCATCCATGCCGTTGTCAATTTCGTGGTGGTGTTCGTGCTGTCCGCTGCCTTTATCGCCTATGCCCCTGATTATATCGGGAAAATCAATGAATTTTCCGCAGACATCAGCAATGCCAGCCTGACCCTTGGTACAAAGATTGTGCTGCCAAACTCGGAAAGTCAAGGAAAAGACAGTGTGGATTTGATACGGAACAGCCTGTTTTCCATTCAGGTTAAGCAGCCGTGGCTCCTGCTGCAATACGGCAACTCGGATGTGGAAAGCATTGGGGCTGACCGTGTGGAAAGCCTGCTCTCAACCAGCCCAAATGAAAACAACGGGCAGGACAGGGAAGAAATCGTGGTGGAGGAAATCGAAGACAGGGAAAACACGAACCTTACCATCACAAAGACCATCAACCGCTTGGGAACCGTCTTCTTCCTATTTATCTTCAATATCGGTATCTCCATTTTTGTATTCCTGCTCACAGGGATAATGATTTTCTCACAGGTGCTTTTTATCATCTACGCCATGTTCCTGCCTGTGAGTTTCCTCCTTAGCATGGTTCCCTCTTTTGAGGGGATGTCAAAGCGTGCCATTACAAAACTGTTCAACACCATCCTTACCAGAGCCGGAATCACCCTGATTATCACGGTAGCGTTCAGTATTTCCACCATGCTCTACAACCTGTCTGGGGAATACCCGTTCTTCCTGACGGCGTTCTTGCAGATAGTGACCTTTGCCGGAATTTATTTCAAGCTGGGGGATTTGATGGGGATGTTCTCCTTACAGAGCGGCGATTCCCAAAGCATGGGAAGCCGTATCATGCGAAGACCCCGTATGCTCATGCACGCCCATATGCACCGTTTACAGCATAAGTTAGGACGTTCTGTGGCAGCTCTTGGGGCTGGAACGGCTGCCTACCACGCAGGAAAACAAGCTGGCTCAGACCAGAGAAGTGCTACCAACTCCGGTTCTTCCAAACGGACACAGGCAGACCACAGCAGACCAGACGGACAGGCAGCACCCGAAAAGGAATCCGCATGGAAACGGGCTGGCTCTGCGGTAGGTGCGGTGGCGGATACCAAAGATAAGATAACCGATACTGCCGGACAGCTTCGGGAGCAGGCAAAGGATTTGCCCATCAATGCAAAGTATGCCCTTTACCACGGGAAAACACAGGTATCAGAGGGAGTACGGGACTTTACTTCCAGCGTGACCCAGGCCCGAACTGCCAGAGCCGAACAGCGAAACGCACAGGCAGAAAGCCGCAGACAGACCATTGCAGAACGCAGAGCAGAACTGGAACAGGCAAAACAACCGCAAAAGACAGCTTCCGAACCCCCCAAAGGGGCGGCTCCTGTCCATGAACGCCCTGTTACTACAAAGCAACCAGAAGATTTTCGACATCATGCAGATACCACTCATGCAGGAAAACCAGCCATGCAGCCAGCTTCCCCATCCATCAGGGAACGGGGACAGGTTTCTTATGGGGGAACTGTGGCAGAACGGGCTTCGGTTCCGGTGGTAAAAGCGGCTTCCATCCACCATGAACAGATACCGTCTGTAAGGACAGAACGCCAGATAGTCCCTCCGGCTTCCCCAGACAAACCAGAGGAAAGACAAAAGACAACTACTACACCTGCTGCTCCCCGTCCAGCAAGACCTGTCCAGAATGATACGGCTCCTGTGATACCGGAAAGAAAACGGGCTGCCCCTGTGGTAAAAGAATCGAACTTTACCATCCGGCGTACCACCACCAGAAAGGAGTGGACAAAAACGGTAACAGCGGCTGCCAAACAGAAGAAAGGGGAGAAACCATGAAGTTAAGACACCTTTTCTTTGCCTGTTCCGGTGTGTTCGTGATGATGTTCTCCCTGCTCCTTTTGGTGGTGATTGTCTTCTCGGATGAGGAAGACGGAGGAAGCGGAGGAAACCTTATCTATGGAGGCGTGAGCGTATCACAGGAAGTCCTCGCCCATAAGCCTATGCTGGAAAAGTATGCAAAGGAATATGGCATAGAGGAATACTTAAATGTGCTGCTCGCCATCATTCAGGTGGAATCCGGCGGCACGCTGGAAGACGTTATGCAGTCCTCGGAATCTCTGGGGCTTCCCCCGAACTCCCTTAGTACAGAGGAATCCATCAAACAGGGCTGCAAGTATTTCTCGGAACTGCTCGCAGCGGCAGAAACAAAGGGCTGTGACTTAAACAGCGTGATTCAATCCTATAATTACGGCGGCGGTTTCCTAGACTATGTGGCAGGACACGGAAAAAAATACACCTTTGAACTGGCAGAGAGCTTCGCAAGGGACAAATCCGGCGGAAAGAAAGTCACCTACACCAACCCTGTTGCGGTAGAGAAAAACGGGGGCTGGCGGTATTCCTACGGAAATATGTTCTATGTCCTCTTGGTATCTCAATACCTGACCGTGGCACAGTTTGATGATGAAACGATGCAGGCTATCATGGAGGAAGCCTTAAAGTATGAGGGATGGACGTATGTGTACGGGGGCGATTCCCCCTCCACTTCCTTTGACTGTTCGGGACTGGTGCAGTGGTGTTATGGCAAGGCAGGAATCGCCCTGCCACGGACAGCACAGGAACAGTACAATGTGACGCAGCACATTCCCCTGTCCGAAGCAAAAGCAGGGGATTTGGTCTTTTTCCACTCCACCTACAACGCCGGAACCTACATCACCCATGTGGGGCTATATGTGGGAAATAACCGGATGTACCATGCCGGAAATCCCATCGGTTACGCAGACCTGACAGGCTCCTACTGGCAACAGCACCTTGCCGGAGCCGGACGAATCAAAAAATAAGAAAGGATGACCCGAAATGATTCAGATTAGAAAAGAGGAAAACCAGAAAAAGCAGAAAGAAAAGAAACTGAAAGTCTACAAAGCCAATACCCATAAAAAAACCGTGATTGCCCTGTGGGTGCTGCTGGCAGTGAGCTTCCTGTTTGCCGTCTATAAGAATTTCACGGCGATAGACATTCATACTGTCCATGAAACCAAAATGATTGAGGAAACCATCCTCGACACCCACAAGATAGAAAACTTTGTGGAGAATTTCGCAGAAGTCTACTATTCATGGGAACAGTCCGCCGCTTCCATTGACAACCGGACAAACGCTTTAAAAGGGTATCTCACCGGAGAACTGCAAGCCCTGAATGTAGATACTGTCCGAAAGGACATCCCCGTATCGTCTGCCCTGACCGATTTTCAGATATGGGAAATCACAGAAGAAAAGGAACAGCATTATCAAGTGACCTACACGGTGGAACAGCGTATTACAGAGGGAGAATCCAGTAAAACCGTCCGTTCCGCCTATCAGGTAACGGTCTATGTGGACGGCTCTGGAAACCTGACGATTATCCAGAACCCAACCATCACCAGCGTTCCCGTAAAATCCGGCTACACGCCAAAAGCGGTACAAAGTGACGGTACGGTGGATTCCATCACCACGGAGGAAATCAACGAATTTCTCACTACCTTTTTCAAGCTGTACCCTACGGCAACCGCAAAGGAGCTGACCTATTATGTGAATGAGGGCGTGCTGAAACCTGTGGGAAAAGAGTATATTTTCTCGGAACTAGTGAATCCGGTTTATAACCGAAACGGAAATCAGGTGACGGCTTCCCTTGCGGTGAAATATCTGGATAACCAGACCATGACAACACAGGTATCTCAGTTTGACCTTGTGCTGGAAAAGAACGGGGAAAACTGGAAAATTGTGAAATAGTTATAGAGAAACGTGCATTTCTCATTTGGAGATTTGCACGTTTCTCTTACAAAGTATTTAAAAGAAATTTTCGTTTAATCTTTATATTTTTGATTAGCTCCCAGCAGTAGTGTATCAATTGCTTCGGATAATTCTTTTCTTACTTTATCAGGATTTGAAAAGGCATATCTTAATTGTAATGTTGTATAACCATGAAGCATACCTGTTACCATGCTCAAAATTTCAGTGGTCTTATCTGGATTAAAGCCACATGAGCAAATAAGTGTTTTAAGTAAAGATAGATAATCATTAAAAATGATTGCTGTTTCCTCTGTTCCATTCCAACTAGCCCATTGAATTATTTCATACACACCGGGATGTTCAATCATATAATTAAGATATTCAACTGCCACTAATTTTAACGCTGAATCCCCTGTCTTACCGATTGCTGCACGAATCATTTTTTCATTCATAGTACGCATACCACTATGTGCTATCTCCCTAAGAAGTTCATCCAAACTTCCTATATGATTATATAAGGAGGGGGTACGAATCCCTAAATTTTCAGCAATAGCTTTCAAAGAAACATTATGAAGTCCATTTCTATCAGCCATATCAGACGCTGTTTTTATAACTTCGGCTCTTGTAACTCGCATATTCATTTTCCTCTTTCTTCACATCATTTACCTCATTTTAAGTAATTAAATTAGCGAAGTCAATAATTAGGTTAGAAAAAAAGAACTTTTATATTGACAAATTGTCTTATAATATTTAACATTACTAATATAATTAGTTTTAATACTACTATAATTAGTTTATGAAAGGAACTACAAATATGTGTACAAGATTTGTGTATAATGGGAAAGAAACCATTGTTGGGTTCAATTTTGATATTGACCTTTCTGAATGGGAACATACCGTAATTGCTGAAAAAGACCGTTTTTTTATAGGAATAAAAATGTCCGATAATAAGTATCACTCTTTTCACGGAATCAATAGAAATGGGAATGTTGGCACATTGTTGTATGTACATGGAAATGACAATGCACAATTTTGCGGTAATGAATCATGCTATACAATAGCTGATTTGACAGAAAATTTTATAAAAGGCAACCTCTCTTTTGATGATTCATTGGAAATAGTGAAAAAAAAGAAAATTACTTATGCTCCTGACACTACTATGCAGGCTATGTTTTCGGATAGAACTGGGCGTGTTCTCATTATTGAACCGGGGATTGGGTATCGTTTGGAAAAAGAAAAATATTCCTTAATAACAAATTACTCCATTTTAAAACCAGAATTGACTAATCCATATGTTTTATCTGAGGATAACAGATATGAAAAGGCAAAGGATTTACTGCAAGGATATGGAAAAAACTTCTCTATTTCCAACGCCTTTGATGTACTTAGGTCAGTACGTCAGGAAGGACTTTGGGCAACCAGAGTTTCTTTTGTATATTCCGTTACTAAAAATAAGATATATTATGTGTTGAACAATGATTTCAAAAATATTGCAGAGTATCAATTCTAATATCACTGCAATTATAAGCAAAAGTGGAGGATTTACATTTCCCCCACTTCCTTAGATTTGACAATACCATCTGCCTATTGCAATTTTTATTTACTTTTCCATCAATATTTCAAACAACAATTTCTACTTCGACAATCAAGTTAATTTATGTTGTTTAACCTCTATTTCCTTTGTCTACTAAGACATTTAATTATTTACCATACATCTGTGATAATTTTTAATTTGCCTATTGACTTTAACGTTACGTCATAGTATATGATAAAACCAAAAGGAGGAACTAGAATTATGAAAATATCCGCTATCCGTTCTGACAAAGTTTATTCAAAAATTATGAATGCACCGTTAGACAAAAAAAATGACATTTATAGATATGAACTTATGAAGCCTTTTGAAAAAAAGTGGGCTTGTTATAGTGTTCCTATGAAAGCTCTAACGCCTAATGGATATGATGTAATTATGGCAAGCGAAATGCTTGGACATATCGCCCCAACCGCTGTTGACCAAAAGCAACAAAATAATATTAAGCTAATTTCTGATAATACACTCTGGGAAAAATGTGAGTTATCCATTCAGCAGTCGTTGAATTGCTTTGTTGAACACGGTGTTAATCTACCCATTAAAGAATATGCGTTTACAATTTTACTTGCAAATGCTAAAAATCCTTACATTATTTTAAATGATGGTTACTGTGGTGATGGTGGTATTCCAGGATATATTTTTTCTTGGTTACTACCTAATGAATACACTTTATCACATCTTCATGTAGCATTAGCACATGAAACTAATCACAACGTACGATTTCAATTTATTAAATGGAAGAATGACATCACTCTTGGTGAAATGATAGTCAATGAGGGATTGGCAGAAAACTTTGCAACATTTCTGTATGGTGAAGATAAAGCAGGTCCTTGGGTAACAAAAACTGATATAGAAACCTTAAATGAATATATTAAGCCTATTATTCGGGACGGTTTAAATGTTCAAGGATTAGAAAATCTGAATGCATACCTTTATGGTGATGAAATGGCAGCATTACAAAACTATCCTCAGGTCGGATTACCCTATTGTTCCGGATATGCGTGTGGCTATCACTTGATTAAACACTACTTGCAAAAGACTGGAAAAAACATTGTCGAAGCAACTCTATTACCTGCAAAAGAAATTTTAAATGCTACGGAGGATTTTTGGAATGAATGAAAAAGCTAAAACAGTCCATGAAGTTGCTAAATTAACAGGTATTACTGCTCGAACACTACATTATTATGATGAAATTGGTTTATTAAAACCATCTATTATAACCGAAGCAAAATACCGTCAGTATACAGACGACGATTTAACTAGGCTTCAGGAAATTTTGTTTTTTAGAGAAGTTGGATTCGCCCTAAAAGAAATTAAGGAACTGCTGGATTCACCTCATTATGTTCGTTCAGAAGCATTAGAGCGTCATGTACTGATTTTGGAAGCTCAGAAAGAACGAATAGAAGCTTTGATTTCACTTGTAAAAGACACAATCAACGGAAATAAAGAAATTAAATTTTCTGCATTTTCAAATGCAAAAATACTTGAGTTACAATCGCAATTTCAAGAAGAAGTATTAGAACAATGGGGAAATACTGAAAGTTTCAGAGAATACAAGACTATGTTTTCTTCCCATTCAAAGCAAATACAAGAGAAAGAAATAGAATCTTTTTATTCAATGGCTCGCAATATTTTTGAAAAACTAGCTATGTATGAAAATAGTCCTGCGGAAAGTTCAGAAGTACAAGCAATAGTACATGAATGGCAACAATATATTTCTGAACACTTTTATGAATGTAATAAACAAATTTTATCTAATTTGGGAGTTCTCTATATTACAGATGAAAGATTTACCACTTTTATAAATAGATTTAGTAGTGGAAATCTTGCAGCTTTTTTTAATGAAGCAATACAAATTTTTTGCAGAGGTTCAGAATGAATATGATGGAGTGGGTTATTTGTCCTATATGCAACAATAAAACAAGGATTAAAATACGAAAAGATACACAGCTAAAAAACTTTCCGTTGTATTGTCCAAAATGTAAAAAAGAAAGTTTGATATGCGTAAATAACTTCAAAATAGAAATTATCAAAGAGCCAGACGCTTAGACGCAGAGCCGATAATTTATAAGCTATTACAGCTTATAGACTATCGGCTCATTTTAGTTTCAGTCCTATTCTTGCAGACAATAGAAGTTATTTATCTTCCATTTCCTTGTATTTGACAATACCATCCGCAACGCTTTCCATGATAACAAGGTCTGCGTCTGTAAAATTGTCAATTTTACTTTCAAGCTGTCTTCGTCTGCTGCTTTTTACCGGATTATCAGAGGACAAAAAGAACTCATCCACTGATACATTCAGCAGAGATACAAGGTCGTAAAGCACCTGTAAACTTGGGTGCTGCCCTTTATTCTCAATATTAGTTAAATAGCGTGGGTCAATTTCAATCATTGCTCCCACCTGTTCACGGGTCAAACCCTGTTTTTTACGGGCTTCTTTTATGGCAAGCCCAAACGCCCTGAAATCATATTTATCTTCTTTTTTACGCATAATACACCACCTCTGTACATTTTACTGTTCCTGTTGTAATAGAGACAGGTATAGAAAAACGTATTGTATAGTTGTACAGTTCCTATTATGTGTATCAAAGATAAAACTATGCTGCCGAAACGGAAATAAAAAAAACCGTTATTTGGCAGCATACTTTCCTTGCGTCAAAATCACATAAGCCTTTCCAGACGACGGTTTAACAAAAGCCGCCGTCTTTTTTTGCATGAAATATAGATGATTTTTAAAGTCTACTACTTTATACAGACAGCGGCTTACAGGAGGAAGCCGCTATGCAAAATATTTTCTTAAATATATCTACATTCGGTAAACTGTTAAAAAAAGCCATTCACCTACACTAGAAAAGTCTGAACCTCAATATGGTTTTTCAGAATACATAGAAAGAACTATCGAAGCACACAAGCAGAAATATCGTCTGTTTGCGTGCTTTTTTAGTTGGAAGAAAAAGGTTTTAAATTTTTCTTCTCAAAACGCAACTGCACCCCCTGTCCTGTCGGGACTAAGAGCGAAAAGGGGGAAAGAAGCAGAAATTCCTATCAGCTCGCTCCCTTTCAAGGCTGGAAAGGGGGTGAGCAATGATGAAGCCATCTGAATTTCAGACAACCATAGAGAACCAGTTTGATTACATCTGTAAAGTCGCTATGGAGGATGAACGCAAAGACTATCTCAAAGCGTTGTCCAGACAGTGTAAACGGGAAACCCTGTTCTGTGATATGGACGATTATACCGTCAACTTGTTTTCTTCCGAAGACACCTATCCATCCCACTTCCATACTTTTGAAATGGATGGATTTACTGTCCGTATTGAAAACAGCCTATTAGCAGAAGCATTAGAAAATCTGGATGGAAAGAAACGTGATGTTATCCTGAGATATTATTTTCTTGGATTTGACGATACGGAAATTTCAAAAATTCTGGAAGTCAACCGTTCTACCATCCAGAGAAGAAGACACGCCGGACTGGAATTTATCAAAAAATTTATGGAGGAAGAAGCATGACAGCAAAGCACCCTATGATTCCGTTTCCTGTGATTGTAAGGGCTGCGGACGGTGATATTGAAGCAATCAACCAGATTGTACGCCATTACAGCGGTTTTATTGCCAGCCGTTCCATGCGTCCCATGAAAGACGAATATGGCAATACCCACATGGTTGTAGATGAAACCCTACGCCGCCGGATGGAAACACGTCTGATTGCAAAGATTTTATCTTTTGAAATCAGGGAACCAAAGTAAAAATAACGCTCTCCTGTGGAAGCATGGACAAGCCCATGCTTCCCAGACAGAGCTTGCCAGTCTATTAAAGTGCATTATCACCAGTGCACTTTAACAGGCTGACAAAGCCGGATTGTTCCTTGAAAAAGAAAGCGTCTAATCAACGCAGCATAAAGCAGCCGAATACGTTTCGATAGAAAGAGAGCCGTTGGGCTGGCACGCCGTAACCCACCAAAGGAGGGATGAAACCGGATAGCGATTCCTGCCAGCGTTCCATAAGCAGCTTACCGCAAAAGCTGCCGCCATGACCTTTCTATCGTGATAATGATACTTCCGTACAGCCTTAGTCTGTGTGATGATGTAGCACCGCTGACAAAGGGTACGGCTGGATGAGAACCATGCAGGGGTGAGATTCCCATGAGCTTTAGCGAAAGCTGTTCGGTTTGCTAAGGATGATTCTTTCATAATGAACAAGCATTTTTGCATAGTCTGTAAACATAGTAAAGACTGTGAGGTGGAATTATGCCAAAAGAAGCAGAAATTTCCTGCAAAAATGTATTTAAGTGTGAAGATAAGTCGGCATTAAAAAAAGAGTTCAATCAGAAATGGATAGAACTCATCAATCAATTAGAAAAATCCAAAGGACAGGTATTACCTGTAAAATGATAGACAAACATTTCTCAACACGGTATAATAAGTGTAGGTGGAATGTTTGTTTTATCTTCTCTTTAAGGGAGATAAAATATGATGAACACAAAGTCAAAAGTTGCTATTTATTGCCGCTTATCAGAAGAAGATAGAAACAAACAACATGGAACTGATGATAGTAACAGTATTCAAAATCAAAAATCCATGCTGATTCAATATGTATTGGAACAAGGTTGGGAAGTCTACAATATATACAGTGATGACGATTATACTGGTTCAGATAGACGAAGACCAGAATTTAACAAACTGTTAAATGACGCTGAACACCGAAAATTTGATATTATCCTCTGTAAAACACAATCCAGATTTACCAGAGAGTTAGAGTTGGTGGAAAAATACATACATGGATTGTTTCCTATTTGGGGGATTCGTTTTATCAGTATTGTAGATAATGCAGATACCGCTAATAAAGGAAACAAAAAATCAAGACAAATCAATGGTCTGGTTAATGAGTGGTATTTAGAGGATATGTCAGAAAACATCCGCAGCGTATTGACTGACCGCCGGAAGAATGGATTTCATATTGGTGCATTTGCTCTTTATGGTTATAAAAAAGACCCCGAACAAAAGGGACACCTGATTATTGACGAAGAAGCTGCTGCTGTTGTCAGAGAAGTTTTTACTTTATTTTCACAGGGATATGGCAAAACAGCGATTGCCCGTATGCTGAATGACCGTGGGATTCCAAACCCTACGGAATATAAACGGCTTCATGGTTTACGCTATAAGCAGCCTACCAGAAAAAATAGTACCTTATGGAAATATTTTGCTATTTCCGATATGCTGACAAATGAAATTTATATCGGAAATATGGTTCAAGGAAAATACGGCAGTGTTTCGTATAAGACAAAACAAAATAAGCCCAGACCTAAAGAAGAATGGTACAGAGTAGAGGGAACACACGAACCGATTATTGACCGTGAACTTTGGGATAGAGTACAATCTATGGTAGCTGAAAAAGCAAAACCATTTACAGTAGGAACCATAGGGCTGTTTGCCAGAAAAGCTCGCTGCATGAACTGTGGCTATACCATGCGTTCTAATAAGCAGACAGATGGAAGACATTATTTACAATGTTCAAATCGCCATGTTGCAAAGGACGCTTGCATAGGCTCATTTATTTCTGTGAAGAAGTTGGAGCAGGCAGTTATTTCTGAACTGAACAAGTTATCACAAGAATATCTTGATAAAGATGAATTGGAACAGAACGTGGAATTTCACTCCAACGTAAAGGAGAAAAAAACTGCTTTAGAAACACAACTTGCTACTTATCAAAAAAAGATTGAAGAAGACGCAAAGGTAATCAGAGAACTTTATCTTGATAAAGTAAAAGGGATTCTTTCCGAAAATGATTTCCTGAATTTGTCAAAAGACTTCACAAATGACAGAGAACGGCTTGAAAAGCTGGTGATTGAAACGCAAAAACAGCTTGATGTAATTGAGAGAAAAATCCAGACAGGCGATAATCGCCGCCAGCTTATTGAGCAATACACAAATCTTGAACATTTAGACAGAGAAACCGTTGAAACTCTAATTGATTATATATTAGTAGGAAAACGGATTCCAGGGACAAGAAATGTCCCGATTGAAATACATTGGAATTTCTAAGTTCTGTAAAATCTGGTGTCTGGCACACCAGATTATATAGAACTTCTACTTAACACTTCTATGTTGCACTTATGCAGTTGCACCATCTGCAGCCATATTTTCATGGAGGTCTGTGATCACATCGCCCTTTGACTGGAATTCGCAGGCATTAAATGGTACTCCTCCTGCAGACTGAGGCCAGATGCCAGTAGTATGGTCGGTATAGTAAGGCCCGAACCCCTGCTCTACCAGCTGCTCTGCTGTAAGATTACGGGTAAGCTGGTGTACGATAGCCGCGATCATTTCCAGGTGCGCTAATTCTTCCGTACCAATGTCTGTCAGAACCGCCTTACACTCTTTGTACGGCATGGCATAGCGCTGGGAAAGGTATCGCATGGATGCGCCCATCTCTCCGTCTGGGCCACCATACTGACTCATAATAAACTGTGCCAACTTTGCATTTGGTTCCTTAATATTAACCGGAAACTGCAGGCGTTTTTCATAAATCCACATTATACGTTCCCCCCTTCCCATGGCCATGGATCGCTGACCCAGGTCCAGTATGCGTTCTCAGGAACGTTTCCCGCATTCAAAGGGCCAAACTGTGTTTCATAGGCAGTCTTGGCCTGCTGGTAGGCCTGGGACATCTGATTAAAGTAAGAGAGAGCCTCTGTATCACAGGGATGTGTATCCAGATAGAGATTGGCTTCTATAACAGCAAATCCCGCCTGGTTCACGGCCTGAAGCATAGCCCCTCTGGCACTGTTTTGCATGGTTTCCATCATCGTCCGCACCTCCCATAATTAAACTGAAGATCCAGATCCGGGAAGATCGTCCCCTGCATGAGTCCCTGCTCCGGCGCATAGGTAGTCTGCCATTGCTGCCAGGGCACATAGGCCATGGCGACGGGGTAATTCTGCTCCAGATGGCTGGCGGCGGTATTCGGGCAGTTAGCAACCGGCCACACAAACGCCCTTTGATCTGAACCAGTTCCCATAGCCGGCTCCCCTCCCGTCTGAGGGTATGATGTCTGAGGATATCCCATTTGCGGATATCCATTTCCCATATACGGACAGGGCTGTGCCATATCCCGCCGTCCCATTTCCGGCATATTTCCGGAGTTTCCTGACATTCCGGCTCTTTGAGCGTTTCCGCTGTCCATACATCCCGGAATTACACGGTTTCTGCAGCCGCATCCACAGCCGCTGACTCTTCCATCCATGTAAGTTTCCATAGGTAATAGCTCCTTTTCCTTCTTTCTTTATCATATTATGAACCAATTACCAGAGGGTGACGCTTTTTATCCTTCATATGATATTCCTCCCTCAGACACACATTGTCCTCCTGTCCCATATAATATAGTACAAACAGCCGTTACCGCCCGGCAGACCTGCAGGCAGATTTACCCGACGGATCGGCTGCACAGACAATAGAACCTGCTTTCCCCCTTCTATTGTCGTAATCAGGCAGAACCATATTTTTATAAGTGTTCTGCTGCCATCAATCAAAAAGGAGAGTTAATAATATGTGTTGTCTTTTTTCAAATTGCTGTAATAATCGCTGCCGGTGCGGAGGATGTGGAAATAATGGCTGTGGATGCCGGGGACTCAATGACAATGACGGCAGAGGTTCTAATGACGGACGCGGCGGATGCGGCTGTGGAGGCAGAGGCTCCAATGACGGGCGCAGCGGATGCGGCTGTGGCTCCAATGACGGGCGCGGCGGATGCGGCAGAGACTCCAATGACGGGCGCGGCTGTGATGGCCGAAATTCCTGGTGCGGATGCGGAAATAATCAGAATGACAGAGAACGCCGTGCGTTCCGGGAAGGTTTCCGGGACGGCTGGCGCCGCGGCTACTGGCAGGGGGTTTGCGGCGGCGGAAAAGAATGGCAGGGCTTTCGCGATGCCTCCTGGGGCCGGGATTCCAGAGACGGCGAGTGCTGCGGAGATTAAATTTCTGTAAAGCTGACAAAACAGACAATGACGCATAAATAGCAAAAAGGTGTTTTCCTGCCTGGTCCTGGCCAGAGGAAAACACCTTTTTTTTACAACTGATTCCTACAAACGGTTCCGCCACTCAAGCAGCTTCACAAGACATCTTGCCCCATCCTGATACCCCAGCTCATATACGCTCTGAAGCTTCTGAGGATTCTTTTCCATCCGTCCAATGGTCAAGGGAATGCTGGGACGGATCACAAAAGCGCTTCCCTCTTTTTCCAGGACCTCAATCTCTTCCAGTGTCCTGTTATAAACCTGCGGCCTCTGCTCCACCGCTTTGACAAACTCAGGATACCGGTGATAGCGGGCTCTGGTAATACTGCTGCCCTCGTCTTTCTTCCGATATCCCCTGTGCCTTGTAAGAATGACCACATTCCGTACATATCCCATTTCCATAAATGCCTTTACAGGGATACTGTCTGTACAGCCTCCGTCTAAAAGCAGCTTTCCTCCCGCCTTTACGATTCTCGATACAAGAGGCAGAGAGGCGGAAGCTCTGAGATAATCGATCTGCTCTTTCATATCTGTCAGATGCAGATATTCCGGTTTTCCCGTTTTCACGTTGCTGCAGCAAACATAAAACTCTGCCGGATTCCTGTTAAAGGTTTCATAATCAAATGGATCCAGCTGCTCCGGCAGCGTATGGTAGCAGAATTTTTCCCCTGCGATATCCCCCGTGAATAAAAGATTCCGAAGGCTCATGAATCTCCAGTCCCGGCAGTATTTCTTATAATAGCGAATATTCCTTCCTCTCTGTCTGGAAAGAAAGCTGCACCCATGGATTGCTCCTGCAGATACACCGATCACACCGTCAAAAGCCAGTCCCCGATCCATAAAAAGGTCCAGCACTCCGGCTGTATAGATCCCCCTCATTCCTCCGCCTTCCAGCACAAGTCCGGTTTTCTTCATCTTTTGCAGTCTCCTGTCTCCATTTGATATCCTCTCTTAAGCCTCTGTCTGCAGCCCTGACTTATCCGTTTCCTTCACACCTTCTGCTTTTTTCTGAAACAGTTCCCGTCCGGAAGTATACACGATAATCACGCCAAGTACCATCAAAAGAGCGGCGATAATCAGCTGCAGTCCCTCTACCATAAATACTGCCGTACCGGCGCCAAAGGCATTTACCAGGGCAATGGACCGCTCGATCAGAGCGGTAAAGGTCACACACAGCATGATCACAAGGGGAATCAGCAGCGTCCGGTTCTCTCTTTGAGTCACCTTTAAGAATACGCACAGGGTAATGAGAACCAGACCGCTTAAAAGCTGGTTTGCGCTGCCAAACAGCGGCCAGATATTGGCATACCCGATCTTTGTCAGGATAAAGCCGCAGGCCAGTGTGACAACCGTTGCGAAATACTTATTGCAGAGTACCTTTCTCCATCCCTCGGCATATTTCATATCATCTGTGCTGAACAGTTCCTGAAAAGACATACGTCCGATCCTGGCAACTGAATCCAGACTTGTGAGGGCCAGAGCCGAAACACACATGGTCATAAAGCACTGCGCCGCATATACAGGGATTCCAAACATCTCCAGAAATCCTGCTACCCCCGCTGAAAAGATCTGGAATGGCGTTCCGGCAGCGGGAGTTCCGTCCGCCGATGCCGCAGCGCCTGCCACACAGAGAGCCAGGACAGCCAGAAGGCTTTCAAGAACCATTGCCCCGTATCCTACCTTCAGCATATCTCTTTCATTGGAAATGGTCTTTGAGGATGTTCCTGAGGATACCAGGCTGTGAAAACCGGATACTGCTCCGCAGGCTACCGTCACAAACAAGATCGGAAACATATCTCCCATCTGCTCATTCCTGAATCCGGTATATACCGGAAGATTCATCGAAGGATGAGCCACTGCCAGCCCCACCACTGCACCAATGATCATGCCCGCAAACATAAAGGTCGTCATGTAGTCTCTGGGCTGCATCAAAAACCACATGGGGAGCACAGCGGCCATAAAGATATAAGCAAATGTCAGATAAGACCATGTTTCCTTTCCTGCTGTCAGCGGAAATGCCATACCGATGGCAAAAGCCGCTGCCGTACAGGCCAGGCCGACAGCTGTTTCTTTCCATCCCGTCAGGTGAAGCTTCTTCTGGATCAGTCCGAATACCATGGCAAATACGATAAACAGCAGGGAAATGGAGCCGGCCGCACCATTGGTCTGCGCCGCCGGTGAAAGCGCTGTCACACCGTCCTTTACCGTATACGCGTTAAATGTGCCTGCCACCATATCAGCAAATGCGGCGATTACGATCAAAGTAAAAAGCCAGCAGAACAGCAGAAACAGCTTACGTCCTGTCTTTCCAATATACGTTTCAATGAGAAGCCCCATGGACTTTCCTTCATTCTTCACACTGGCATAGAGCGCGCCGAAATCTGTGACCGCGCCAAAGAAGATGCCCCCCAGGATTACCCACAAAAGTACCGGCAGCCAGCCGAATACCGCAGCCTGGATCGCTCCGGTCACAGGGCCTGCGCCCGCGATGGATGAAAACTGATGGGCAAATACCGTCCAACCGTCTGTGGGGACATAATCCTGTCCATCCTCCATCGCACAGGCAGGTGTTTTTGCCTTGGGGTCAACGCCCCATTTATTCGCCAGCCAGCGTCCATACAGGATATATCCCGCCAACAGACATACCGCTGCGATCAATACAATTACAAGTGTGTTCATACTCTTTTCTCCTTCCTCTTGATCCCTGTCCTCAGCCTTCCCTTATATGAAATGCCTTTAAACAAAAAACCTCCGTCTTCCGCAGAAATCATCTGCCGGAAGACGAAGGTAGTACCCCGCGCTGCCACTTTCATTGCCCGCTCGAATCTGTATCCGGGCACAGCCTCTCATCCAGGTTTCTGTCTCTCTGTACAGACAACCTCTTTCCTGTAACGCAGGATATACGTCCTGTCCTGTTCTCGGCATTTCTAAGTGAAATGTTGAATTACTGTTATTATAATCATTTTTCCCAGGATGTCAACGGAGAAAGCTATACATGATTTTTATTGTTTTTATTCTTCCAGGTTATATCATTCCCACTGGATTATAACTGTTTGCCATATCATGCCCTGACCGGAAATACCATTCCAGTCCTAAGCTGGCCGCCATAGCCCGATCCACACCGCCCATCTGCCGCCGGTCCAGATGACCTATGTATTCCTTTAAGCGGCTGCGGTCAATGGTGCGGATCTGCTCTGTGAGCACAGTGGAATCCTGCTTTAAGCCGCAAAGCGTCCGATCCAGGCTCACATGGGTGGGGATGGCGGCCTTGGTGGTGCGGCTGGTAATGGCGGCCACAATAACCGTAGGACTGTGCCGGTTTCCCGTATCATTCTGAATCACCAATACCGGTCGAATCCCTCCCTGTTCAGATCCCTTAACCGGCGATAAGTCCGCATAGAACAGATCCCCCCGGATCACGGTGCGGTAAGCTGCTTTATTTATATTCCATCCCGAATTTCTTTCCATGGCTTGTCTCCTTATTATGATCAATGTCATAGCCTTAGGATTACCATTTTTACAGATTTCAAACATTCTTTCCGCACCTTTTTTCCAATTTCACTACCATTTTTTTCAACCAGGGACTATAATAGTATCTGCTCCCCTTGTCCACTAAGGCTGCCATCCGCAGACAGTGGAACCTGCGGTTTTCCGCCGCGGGATCCAAAGAGTGTGTCCCCCTGATCTGCTGACGGCAAAGAGAGGATATAACAAATATGAAAACTACGCACCAATCAAACCAGAACAAGGCGGTTTCCCCTTCAAAGCGCCGCCTGATCACCGCCTTCGGCGTTGCCGGCTGGCTTCTTCGCGGAATATTGTCGATCTTTACGGCGGTATTTATTTTTCTGGCTGCAGCCGGTCTAATCGTTTACGCAGCCGTCCGGCCAGAGCTAAACAAATGCCGTGAAATCGCCTATGACAAGCTGGCCCAAATGGACCGGTCCGACTTCTCCATGCTGTCAGATACGGTCATCTATGACAAGGACGGCCGGCAGATCGGCCTTATCAATGCCGGTCATTATCAATATGTGGATATTAACCACATCAGCATGAATCTCCAGAACGGCTACATTGCCCAGGAGGACCGGCGTTTCAAAAGCCATGGAGGAGTAGACTGGATCGCTACTTTCCGTGCAGGTCTGGCCCTTATAAAGCATGGCGGCCATGTGACCCAGGGCGGAAGCACCATCACCCAGCAGGTCATAAAGAATACATATCTGACCCAGGAGCGAACCTTTACCCGTAAGATTGTTGAGATCCTTCTGGCCCCTGAACTGGAAAAGAAATATTCCAAGGCAGATATTATGGAATTTTACTGCAACACCAATTTCTACGGCCATCAGTGTTACGGCGTAGAAGCCGCCAGCCTTTACTACTTTGGAAAACACGCCCAGGATCTGGAGCCTGAAGAAGCGGCTGTTCTCATCGGCATCAGCAACAGCCCCTCAGCCTATGATCCCGTTTCCCATCCTGACGCTTCCAAAGAGAAGCGCAATGATGTGCTAAAGAGTATGTATGAGATGGGCTATCTTTCAGATGAAGACTATGAAAAGGCTGTTTCCGCCCCACTTAAGATCGTTCAGCAGGAGACCGAGGGAACGGACGAAAACTACCAGAGCAGCTACGCCATCCACTGTGCTGCCCTTGAACTTATGAAATTGAACGGCTTTGAGTTCCAGTACACCTTTGCAGATAAAGAGGATTACGAAGCATATACCCAACGCTACACAGCGGCCTACTCCGAACAGTCTGACCGGATCCGCGCAGGAGGCTTTCAGATCTATACCTCTCTGGACAGCGATCTCCAGACCAGGCTTCAAAACCAGATCGATACCAGTCTCTCCGGCTTTACTGAGCTTCAGGAAAACGGTAAATTTGCCCTTCAGGGAGCAGGCGTCATCGTAGACAACCGCACCAACTATGTAACGGCCATCGTAGGCGGCCGCGGAACCGACGATCCCTTCAACCGGGCCTATTTAAGCGCCAGACAGCCCGGAAGCACCATTAAACCGCTCATCGACTACGGCCCTGCCTTTGACACCGGCGAATACTATCCCAGCCGCACGGTCAATGACCACAAATGGAAGGATGGTCCATCCAACAGCGGAGGACGTTACTTTGGAAATGTAACCGTCAGGGAAGCCTTAAACCGAAGCCTGAACACAGTAGCATGGCAGGTTCTAGAGGATATCGGCATTGATTACGGCCTGAATTATCTGGGCGAAATGCAGTTTCAGAAGCTGACCTACGTAGACAACGATGTTCCATCTCTAAGCATCGGCGGTTTCACCAACGGCCTCCGTGTGGTAGATATGGCAAAAGGCTACAGCACGCTGGCTAACGGCGGTGTGTACAATGACCGCACCTGTATCGTGAAAATTGTCCATGAACATGATGGAGAGCTGACAAAGGATATGAAGCCGTCGGCCAAACAGGTTTACCGCAGCGATTCTGCCTTTATGCTCACAGATGTGTTAAAGGGCACCTTCACCGCTTCCTACGGCACTGGCCGAGGCCTGGGCCTTGAAAACAATATGCCGGCAGCCGGAAAAACCGGCACCACCAACAGCAGCAAGGATACCTGGTTCTGCGGCTATACCCGCTACTACACGACAGCCGTCTGGGTAGGCTACGATATCCCCCGCAATATGCCGGGTATATACGGAGCTACTTATGCAGGGAAGATATGGAAGAACGTTATGGATGAGATTCATCAGGGCCTGGAGCCCCTGGACTGGGAGCAGCCAGACACCGTTGAACGACGGACAGATAAGAATAATGGAATTGAAGATTACTTCAGCACTACCGCCCAATTCCGGGCTGAACAAAGCCTTCACGAAAAAGAGCAGGCCGCTTTAGCTGAGAAGCTGAATACAGAAATCAATGCGTTCTGTACAAAGGAAATCGCTTCTGTAGAGGATACCTATACCATCAAAGATCAGTACAGCTCCATCACCTCGCAGCTGCCTTTATTAGACGATGGGGAACTGCGGGCAGAACTGTTGGATAAGACTGAGAAACGGTACGATTATTTCAACGGGATCATAGCTCAGATGGGGGATGAGATCAAACGATATGAGGATCAGAAAGCAGCTGAGGCAAAAAAAGCCCAGGAGGAGGCAGCCCAGGCAGCGCAGGAACAAAGGCTGAAGGAAGAGGCGGCCACTAAAAAGAACACTTTCCTTCTGGCCCTGGAAGCCGTAGAGAACCTTAAATATCAGCAGGAAGATGCGGAAACCCTTGTAAACGACGCCATTGACAAGCTTTCTCTGATTGCCGGAGATGAGGAAGAGTCCTCTCTTTCCGCCCGGCTTCAGACAGCCATCAGCCGGATCTCCACCCTTCCCACCGCAGAGGAATGGAAGGCAGAACAGGCAAAGATGTCCGAGGAGGAGGCTCAGAAAGAGCAGCAGGCCCAGCTGGAAGTGCAGTCCCATCAGGAGCAGCTGCGTTCCACCTTAAATCAGGAACGTTTTAAATGGAACAATATGGAATATTACGGACCAGGAGGCCGGGGAGATTATGAGTGAAAACACAGCACACAAGCCAAAAATAAAGAAACGATCCTCTTTTCCCCTGTTTCCACCTAAACCCTCCGGAGCAGATGACTGGTTCTATACCTTCATGTGCATGAATATCCCGGTTTACGGATGGAAATACCTGAAACGGCTCCTGGAACAGGAACCAGAGGGAAGCCCTCAGAGAGAATTTGCAGCGGCTTACCTTTACTATAAACGGGTGTTTTTACGGATCTCGCTGCTGCTGACCGCCCTGCTGGCCCTTCTGGGGCTGGCAGGCTCTCTGTGGCTGATCGGATACATGACCCTGCTGTAAAACACGGCACAGACCGCAAAAAATGGCCCGCCGAATCTCCTTTATAGATTCGGCGGGCCATCTTTACTTTCTTATTTTTCCAAACTCCTTCTCAGTTCTTCCTTCAGACGCTTAATCTCCTCTTCCTGCTCCCTAAGTCTCTGATCCTTCTCATCCAGCTTTCGTCTCTGTTCATCAATAAACAGCTGGATCATCTTCTGATCCATCATTCCCTCAATGATTCCTCGCAGCTCGTCGACCGTCTGTCCCGGCGTCTTGCCTTCTTCATCGATGACAATATCCGCATATCTCTCATAATAAGGCACCCGCTCATTGTAGAGATCCCTCAGCGTAAAGCCAGGCTTTAAAGCCACTCCGCGGTCTACTACATTTCCGATTCGCTTTTCCATTTCCTCATAGCTCATCTTCAAGTAGACTACCTCGCTGATTTCCTTTAAATGCTTCATGGCCTTTTCGCCGTAGATTACGCTGCCTCCTGGAGCGATTACGGACATCTTCACATCCAGTCCTGCATTGATTGTCTCCTCCACCTTCAGAAAACCGTCCATGCCCTCATCTGCTATGATCTCCTTTAGCAGACGGCCCTCCTTCTCCTGGATCACAATATCCACATCCACAAAGGAAAAGCCAAGCCGCTTGGCGAGAAGCACGCCTACCGTGCTTTTTCCCGAAGACGGCATACCAATCATGGTAATATTGGGTTTCATCTTCCGCGCCTCCTTACCGTTTCTTCTTTCTGACCGGTTTTCTCACCGAGTATCCAAAGCTTCCCAGCTTCTTTCCCAGTTCAAAATACTCGCCGTGGGAGTAGGACATCAGGCCGGAAGTATTAAGGTTGAATCTGCCTTTTTCATCCATGTACTGATTATCAATGGTAACACCCACGACCTGGGCCAGGAATAAGTCATGGCTTCCCAGTTCTTTCACCTCTGTCACCCTGCATTCAATATTCACAGGGCTCTCCTCGATCCCCGGAGCCTTCACGTATCGGGAAATCTGAGGCGTCAGCCCGGTTTCTTTAAACTTATCTGTATCCCGTCCCGACTTCACGCCGCAGTAATCCGTAGCCCGCACCAACCTCTTATTGACCAGGTTAATTACAAACTCCCCCGTCTCCTTTATGATAGCGTGGGAAAAACGCTCCTTTCGCACGGAAATGGATACCATAGCCGGATCGGAGCAGACGGTTCCGGCCCAGGCTACGGTAATAATATTAGGTTTCTCTCCTTCTCTGCCGCAGCTTACCATCACTGCCGGCACCGGATAAAGCATATTGCCAGGTTTCCAGTATTCTTTGCTCATGAAATAACATCCTTCCTTTCTGATACGCCATTCCGCCCGCATACTGTCAGACCGTCTGTCTGAACATGGATCTGATGCAGCAGTACAGTTCCTACTCCTGCTCTGCCAGCATCAGCTCAGGAATCAGCTGCTTCTTTCGTGAAACTACTCCCGGCAGACGCACCACCGGGCCCGCCGGCTCATCCTCGCCATCCTCTGTCTCTGTATGGAAGGCCTTAGATGCCAGCTGCAGCGCCCCATTTCCCTCGCAGATCAGATCCGTAGACTCGGTCAAAATATTGGTCAGCATGAAAAATACCATATCCAGGCCATTTGCCTGTCTCGCATTTTCCATATAATTCTGGATCCTGGGACGAATACCTTCCAGCTCTTCCCCGTTTAAAGAAGTGATCTGTCCCACTCCAATCGCGATCTTTCCCGAAGTAAAGCGCTTGAAATCCTGGTAAAAGATTTCCTCATCGCCCTTTCCCTTTAAATTGCTGCCCGCGCCAAACATTTCCATGGCGTACTTCTCAATGTCCACGCCCGCGATATCTGCCAGAGTTCTTGCGGCCATCTCATCCATAGGCGTGCAGGTCGGAGAACGGAATAAAAGCGTATCCGACACAATGGCGCTGCACAGCAGGCCCGCAATCTTTTTCTCCACCTTCACCCCGGCTTCCTGATACATCTGATAAATGATCGTAGCCGTGCAGCCAAGAGGCTGATTGCGGAAAAATACAGGTGACATAGTCTGGATGGTTCCCAGCCTGTGGTGGTCAATGATTTCAAGAATCTCTGCATTTTCGATTCCCGCCACAGCCTGGTTCTTCTCATTATGATCCACTAAAATCACCCGTTTTCCCTTTGCACCCAACAGATTTCTGCGTGAGATCATTCCCAGATACCGTCCATCCTTATCAAGAATCGGGAAATCCCGATGACGCTTGCTGGCCATCACATCCCGGATCTCATCAATATAGTCGTCGCTGTTAAAGGTGATGAGATGTTCTCTTGTCATAAAGTAGCTGATAGGCATACTCTGATTGATGAGACGTGCTGCCGTATAGGTATCATAGGTAGTTGCAATGATGGTGCAGCCGCGCTCCTGCGCGATTTTTTTGATGGTCATGGACACTCCCGCGCCCTCGCATACGATGATGCAGTCCGCTCCCATCTCAATGGCGCAAAGCTGGGACTCGTAGCGGTTTCCCAGGATCACCAGATCATGGGGCTCAATATAAAATTCCATCAGGTCAGGATTAGCCGCCGCGATCAGCACCTTTCCTTTGCTGAAATAAGCATCGGCCCGGCCGATCACCAGATCCGCCTCCAAAGTCTCAATAATATTGGAATACTGGGTGTTTGCCTTTGAAAGGATGCTGCTGTCATAAATATTCATGTAGGTTTTTGTGATATCGCCCACGGTGATGAGTCCCTCCAGCGTGCCGTCCTCCCGCACCGCCGGAATCGTCACCACGTTATTCTCCTGCATAATATTCCAAGCCCGTTTTAAGGAAATGTTATCCGCAACGCCTTTTGTCTTGCGTATCTCAATATCGCGCACCTGCGTCCGCACATCCTCTTCCAGCTGCGGCTCCTCCACACCAAAATAATCCAGCACAAACCGCGTCTCCCCATTGACGTGGCCCGCCCTGGCCGGGATATATTCTTCTCCTGTTACCTTGCTCTTTAAATGAGCATAGCAGACTGCCGAGCAGATGGAATCCGTATCCGGGTTCCTGTGACCGATCACCAGTGTTTTTCTCTTTAATCCCTGATCCATTTTCTCTCCCTCTTTGCCCTGAGAACCTCCTTAACAAGACGCTCCCGTTGTTCTTATGAAATCGCTGTGAAACACTGTATTTTTTAATGATTCATAATCTATTCACACAACATTCACAATTCGTTCATATTTATTATCTATACTTTTTATATAAACAATAAGTATTCGCAATATGGTTTACTGGTAAAATTGCACATAGATTTTTCATAATTGCCCCGGCTGTCTGCAGCCGGGGTCTCCTCATTTCTCAGCGTTTTTCCTGTTTTTTGTGAGTCAAGTATAGCAGATGAGGGTAGGTTTTTCAACCTCTTTATCTCACATAAGATATCTCCCACCCCGCCGCCGGAAGGGCCGTTCCCTCCATGAGCTGTACCGCCTGGCCGCGGGATGTTTTGATTTCCCTGATCCGGCCTTTTTCAAGCTCATAGAGGATACCATCTGCTCCCTTATAGGTCTTTTCCTCTGTCAGGATACGGCCCTTTTCATCGGCCAGCCAGATCCGGTCTCCGATCTTAAAGGGAGCGCAGGAAGCCCCTGCAGGAGCGGCGGCCAGAAGGCCGTTGTAGTACAGGCAGCCGTCCTTCTCGCCATTGACTCCCGTCCCCTTTAAGGAGCCGGACGTTTCCGCACAGAATATAAATGTCTCACCATTTTTGTCCTCTGCCGAATCTGAACGGCCTGTAAAAAGCGCGCCTTCCTGATCTGGATCAAACCAGGCCGTCTCCGTCTTTCCTTCTGTAGTCATGCGTATCAGACCTGTCTGCTGTACGCCGTAAGAATCAAAGAAATAGCGGGCTGTGCCGATCTTTGTCACCGCATCCGAAATCCGCACTGCATCCCCAGACAGAAAGACGGGAGTGCCGTCATGCTTCAGATAGAA
>OATT01000126.1_pt1 | contig 85353 bp, 60 predicted proteins | sample 1476071 | NCBI WGS metagenome assembly OATT01 (sample SAMEA2579989, study PRJEB22360) | human gut metagenome | biome: human gut; feature: human-associated habitat; material: faeces | place: Denmark | collected 2008/2010 | reverse complement strand
GATCAGGTAGAAGTAGGAATTGGAAGAACTGGTAGGCCGGAACTGGTTCCGGTTGATCAGGTAGTAGAAGTAGGAACAGGAATATCTGAGGGGCCGTAACTGGTTCCGGTTGATCAGGTAGAAGTAGGAATTGGAAGAACTGGTAGGCCGGAACTGGTTCCGGTTGGTCAGGTAGGAGCCGGAAGATACGATCCGCCGCCGGAATCGGAACCATTGAGGCCGTAACTGGTTCCGGTCGATCAGATAGAAGTAGGAGCCGGAAGATACCATTTGTCCCCAGAACAGGAACAACTTCCGACCATCCGCAAGGGGGGACAAGGGAGAGCCAAAGAGCACCCCTACGGGGTTTAAAGAGAAAGTCACCTCTCCCTTATCCCCCCTCGCTATGGGGCATGGAAATGTGGAAAACCTTTTAGGTTTACCACATTACCACACCCCGCCGCTCACCCCCCAAACCCTTTCCGACTTTCTCCCTGCAAACTGCTTCCTTCATCATCTCTGGCCTCACCGCTCGCTCACCTCCGGTTCACTCGCTAAGCCACGATAAAACTGTGGCTTTGAGGCAGGAATAGGACAGACACCTATGGTATCTGTCGCCTCAACATTTTCCTGGCAAAGCCAGGAAATATAAGCATTTTTCGTACATAACACAAATGTACACGAATCCATAAAAATAGGCTTTCAGTAATCACAGAATCTTGCTTAAGCGTTGAAAAAACTAGATTTTTTGTGTGTCCATTTAAGGTTTATAAAGCATCATGTTCGTAATCCAGGTTATTTGAATGCTTATGAGGATTAAGCTTGGCCTTTTCACGGAGGGCTTTTATATTATTTTTATCATCATCTTGGCGATAAACAGACGATGGGTTACGGGTGGTATTAGCGTAGCATAGGCTGACAAGCAGGTCTGACATGAGTGATATTGTTCGATATTCAGCACGCTCTTTTTGGTAAGAATCATAGGCTTGCTCCGCATCCTTTGCATATTCGTTTCCTTCTTTTTGTGCTTCGTGTAAAAGGGTTCGTCCGAGTTTTTCATTTTGCTTAACATCTTTTCCCCAAATATATTTACTGCCTAATATGCTTTTTGCTGATGTATTCCCATTGTCAGCTGCATTTTGATAGAAATGAATTGCTTTGTCGGGATCATGAAATGCAGAGTCTGGATCATCATAGATTCGTCCCAATAGATAGGCTGCCTGAGAATCGCCGTCTTTAATTTCATTTTTAAGGGCAAATATAGTCTGATTGGAAATGCCACGTTTTAAAAGTGTTTTATAACTGGGGAGCCGTGTGTTTAACAGGGCGTAATAAAGCGATTTGTCCTTTCGCAACTCTTGAGCAGCCTTTAAAACAACATTGGCTAAACGCTGGTCAATATCCTCTTTAGCTTTTAAAATTGCAATCCGGAGTTCTTTTTGGGTTGGAGAATATGTGGATGCAATTTCTTTGTGATAGTTTAAGAATGAATCGTATTCTTTTTTTAATTCTTCCTTTCCGATCATGTTTTGTACGATTTGATCTACCTGTTTTTTTACTTCGGGGGGAAGGTAAGCATACTTTATGCTTCCTTTTTTGGGAAGGTTAGTAACTAAGTCTGCCAACTCTCTGGAGGATGAACTAAGGAAATCTCGATTTACTTTCCGTAGAGTTTGAAAGGAAGGCTGTGTACAGATATTATCTGCTAGTTTCTGCGATTTTGTTTGTGTATATTTTTTACTGGATTCAAGAAGAGCATCTCTTGATTGGGTTTTAAGAATGTTCAGTTCATTCCGTTTATTGGCAGTGATTCGTCTGGCCAAAATTTCTCTACAGCGGTGTTGTTGACGGATTGATATGTACGGCGTCGGCACGTGCTTGGGATTTTTACTCCAAAGCATATAATGGACATGGGGGTGTCCTTTCTCTTTATGAAATGCAGCTACCCATTGCAGTTCAGTTGCTGGTATTCCAAGAGTTGAACTAATTTCGGGGAGAGACAAAGTAAGCAAATCCTTCCAGGCGGCTTTATCCATGTAATTTAAATCCTGAGCATCCTCCTCTGACAATGATAGAATACCTCTGTAGATACAATGCGTTTTTGAAATATTTTTCATATTTCGGCAGACCGCGTTTACATCACTGGTATCAATATTTCCAAAAAGACCATTGGAACGCGGACGTTCATGGATATAGCGCATATAAGTTTCGTTATCAGAGGAACCCGTCATGTCCTGGGAGAGTTCTTGATCTAAAGGATATAAATCAACCCCCTCTCTAGTGGCGATATAGTAAAGGTAATTATAGTTGAGTATAGGTGTATTTTTCTGATTGGGTGAATGGCAGCGTATTTTTGATATTACCTTGCTTTTCATAGGGATTACTCCTTGCTAAAACTCTAAGTGTTCTCAGATAAGACCTTTAACCAGTCAGGTAAGGCGTCGGTTTCATTTTGCACAGATTCTGAGTGTTCTTTAGGCAATGGATCCATATGTAAAATATTTTCAAGCACCCGTTTTCCAGATGAAAGTTCATATGCTTCTTTTTCACACTGGTAATAATATGCCTGGTATTCAGAAAAATCTAAATCAGGATTTAACTCAATGTAATTTTTTAGCTGCATAAAATTGGCTCGTTGAATTTCGCCAATCAAACGTCGAAGGGTTTTTGCCTCATTTTTTGTTTTGATATCTAAAATTGTTTCCATAGTTTCCCGTATGATTTTTTCGGTATTGCTGATAGATTTTTCGGCCATTTCAGAGCGTATATGCGAAAGCGTGATTTTTCGTACATATGCAGAGCGAGAAAGGCCAGCTATTTGCGCACAGCAATCCAGCATGGCAATATCTTCCTCGCTTAGTCGAAAATGAACCGTTGAGGTATTCTTTTCTTCTGGCAGTTTCTTTTTCATTTCATGGCGATAGAAGGATTTAAACTAAGTGTTACATAAGGTTGTTTTCGAGTTTTTTGTATAGTTCTGCCTGAGCTTCTACGGAGTAATTCAAATAAATCATCGTGTTGGCAATATATTTATGTCCCAGCCACCATTGTACGTCGCGCAGGTTAACTCCAGGTGTAGCGATCATCTGCATAGCCCGCGTGTGCTTGAGTGTGTGGAAATGATGTTTATCCGGAGAAATGCTCGTAAAGCTACAGTAAAACTTCATTAGGACATCTAGAGTACGCCGATCCAGAGGTTTGCCTGACTTAGAGGCAAATAGGTATTGGCTGTTATCCGGTTTTTTTAAGTATTCAAAATAATGCTGTTCCATTGCAGCTAAAACTTCTGGGTCAATGATTTTTAGCACGTTGCTGACACTGCCTTTTAAACGTCGACACCGCAGAACTTTTTCGTTTGGGTCATAGTCGGATATTCTTATGAGGCCCAATTCGGAGGCGCGCAGTCCGCAATATTCTGCAATTAAAAATGCAGCTATGTTTCTCTTGTGAAATTTAGAAGATGGGTCTGCTGTCTTTAGGGCAACAATAAGATCACGAAACTCAGCACTGGAAAGATACTTTATATTTGAGGTCAAAGCGGTTCTAGCCATAAATTTTACACCATCCTTTTAAAAGTGGTTTTATATGACACTATAGTTATTTTGTCGGCTTCCTGCAAACAGGGATATTATATCACAAAACTGGAAAAAAAAGGAGGAAAAATGCAACATTATGTAACAATTAAAAGAATAGGGGGGGATATTCAATTTTCCAATACATCACATATCCCCTATGCACGGCAGTTCTGCGATCCAAAAGAAAAAGGCGAGGTATAGGAGATGGCAACGCTTGACAAAAAAATGTTGGAAGACCAGCGCCGACAGTTACGAACAAGAGTGGCATATATTTTCTGCCTTCATTTCCTGCTTACACCATACTGTGCGTATTTTTTGCATCAGTTCACAAGCCTATTTATGCAATTAAGCAGCGGAACATATAGAGGAAAAATTTCGCTTGAACTTGACTGGAATTATCTAAAGGCTCTTTTTCTACTGATAATAAAGAGAGAGAGAGGTATGGTTGTTTGGTGGATCATTTCAGAAATAGCGTTCTTTTGCCTGATGTTCAATATACTGATGCGGCCGCGGTCTACCCTGCATACTATACGAGAATTTCCGGTTACAGATTATATAAGTATACCAGTACCAGCCGGAAATGGACAGTATGGAAACGCATGGTTTGCTACAAGGAGCGATGAGGAAAGGCTTCTGAATACATATGTCCTTAGCGGAGAAAATCCAGAGAAATTAAAAGAACGGCCAGGAATTGTAGTGGATATGAAGCGTGTAGGAGATACGGATGAGATCCGATATCTGAAAGGTTTTTCTCACTCTATTATTTTGGCGATGACAGGTGCCGGAAAAACGAGGCGTGTGCTTTTACAGTCCATTTGCCTTCAAATTTTAGCTGGTGATTGTATTTTAGTGTCAGACGTTAAGGGTGAGATTTATTACTATACCCACCGTTTTGCAAAGTCAGAGGGATATAAAATTATTACCATCGACTTCGTGAATCCGCTTAAATCCTCGCATTATAATTTCCTTCAGCCAATCATTGATGCATTGCAAGAAGGACGAGAAAAGCGGGATAAAAAAATCGAGGAACTTAAAAAAAAGATATTGGAAGCGGAAGATGATCTGGAGACAATAGGAAAATATGCAAAGGACATTGAAATTTTAAACAATGATTACTCTTGGACTGACAAAGCACAGGATTATACGTGGGATCTGGTAGCTATTTTTGCGGGTGAACCAAAAGGAGAGCCACTTTGGCATAACGGTGAAACGGCTACAATGGCTGCCTGTATCATGGCAATTTGTCTGGAGGCTCCAAAAGAATATTGGAATTTATACAATGTATATAACTTTATTGCATATATGGGCCAGAGCAATCCTAAAACACATAAGACCCCATTATCGGTTTACTTAGACCAATTGCCGGATTCTCATCCTGCTAAGATGATATTTATGCAGTCGCAGATTGCAGCGGAACGAACCCGTTCGTCATTTTATACATCAGCGCTGGGTACATTGCGTCTGTTTACAAATCCGCGTCTGGCCGAGATGTCCTCACAAAGCGACTTTGCTCTGGGGGAACTCGGAACACAGAAGATAGCGATATATATGATCATCCCGGACGAAAAGAAAACATATTATCCAATTGCCTCCGTTTTGATCAATCAAATGTATATTGCACAGATTGAGACAGCAAGAAAATTAGGCGGGAAATTGAAGGTGCCCACAGACTATGACTTAGATGAAATAGGAAACTTCCCACCTATCCCGGTGATGGGGAATATGGTTGCGGCTGGGCGCTCCCGTGGGATTCAAGTCAATTTGGTAATACAGGGTTACCAGCAGCTGGAAGCAAATTACAAGAATGATTTTGAAACGATCAAGGCGCAATGTGGTCTGAAGATATTCTTGAAATCTGACGACAATAAAACACTAGAAAGTATATCGAAAACCTATGGGAATTATACGGTAGAGTCCACAAGTACCTCCACATCGGCTAACACCAATCTGAAAACACAGGATGCCAACATTTCAAATTCCAGTAACCTTACAGGCAGAAAACTCTTACAAGAGGAAGATATTGGAATGATCCGATATCCGGATGCCCTGATTATGATCACATCAGAGCGACCAATAATGACAAAACTACCGGATCTGTCAGAATATCACTTTAATAAAATCCTGGGTCTGGGTGATGAGGAACATAACAGACAGCTGATTGAAAAATTGGAGAATGAAAGGATAGAGAGAGATTGTAAATCAATTCCACTTTGGGGAATTTGGAATGTATTTAAGGAAAAACTGGAAGAAGAGGCGAGGCGGCAGTCAAACGAGTCTGGCATAAAAAATGAAGATGAAGATATGTAGAAAGGGAAAGAAATGAAACATTTTAAAGATATTATGAGAAAAATCCAGGAAGTAAAATGTAAACTTTTTATTGCAATTACAATATTTAATATGGCATTTGCCGATGTCGCATATGCAAAAACTGGAGAAGTAGATTTTAAAAATACGACCCTGTTTAAGGGAAGTGTTGCGGTATTGACTGGCCTGTCCAAGGCCCTGATGGGTATCACTGTACTGGTGACGGTAGCGCTTGCTATTGTAAAAGGAATCCAGTGGCAAACGGCAGATGAGCAAGAGAAGCCAATGAAGAAAAAGGCTTTGCTACAGACGATTGGAATTGGCATTATAGTTGCGTCGATTGCCGGTGTAATCGGTATTATTTTAGGAGCATATGGCCTGGAAGATGAAACCAATTCCGGCTTAATATCAGCAATTAACCATATCAGCTATTTTATATGATGGAAAACGAAAGGACAGATGAAAGTTGGATTATCTACTGAAATCTATTGCCAATTTTATCGGAAATTTAGAGTATGGGATGATTTCTAGTTCATTGACCGGAATCATAGACTTTTTCCAGAAAATCATGAAAGCGTGTATCACAAATAGTCTTATAATTGCTTCACATAATTCTGTTTTGGGAATTTCAATGTCACTGATTATTCTTTTTTGTGTCAAACAGTATTTTGATACATATGTTATGGAAACATCAGGAGATCCCGAAGCCGACCCGCTGGATATATTAGTTCGAGGATCTAGGGCTGCTGCAATGGCTGCTGGCTCAACATGGTTTTTTTATACATTCATGAATTTCTGCTCTGCTTTTGCAGAAAAAATACTGACAAATAATGGAGAGCCGGAGTTTATTTTGGGCTTTAACCAGGCATTGGATGGATTGATGGGTAACCTTACAGTTAAAGGTTTTATCTGGCTGCTTTTTTTGTTTGCAGTATTGATCGGAATAATTGTTTTTTATATTATTGCAGCACTCAGGGCCGCTGAATTATCGTTGATGTTTATTATCGTGCCTCTATTTACAACAGAACTTTGTTACACGAGCCACGAGAGACTTAATGGGCTTTTGACCAATATAGTGGTTACCGGAATGTACTTTTCATTCCAGCTACTGCTGTTTAACCTGTTTTTAAATCAGCTTGTGGACAGTTTGTTCGGGATCACAGCATCATCATCTATGGATTCCAATACCTATGTCACCATCGGTTTTTTGATCGCTACCTTGCGGTCACCCAAATGGCTGGATCGCTTTGCCTATAACAGTGGAGTAGGCGACATGGCAAAACGGAGTATTGCAACAGTAACGACCAGTATGGTAAGAGGATTTTTTATGAGACGGTGAGAAAATGGCAATAATTGAAAGCGGTTTTCAGGTGGGAACGCCAGAAGATTATATTATGCTGATAGTCAATCTTATTCTTGGAATATTTGCACTTGGAATGTTGTGCAGATGTATTTTACTTGCATTAAGTGCCATGACGGAAGGAAGAGATTTTCTTGAGGCAATTAGGATACTGAAAAAAAGACTCTTTGTGATTGCACTGGTTGCCAGCACAATGAGTATCATCAATTTAGTCGAAGGAGCGTTCAGATAAGATGGATGAAAAAAGAAGGCCTCTTTATATTCCTGTTAAAACATTGGATTCAGAGGATTACATTGAAGGAATTGGAAAGCTGGAGGTGGCGCTGATTGGGGCTGGTGTTATGGTAGGTATTACAGTGGGAATGATCATACAGGGGATTACAGGCAATTTTCTCATAGCATTTGCGGTTGGTCTTGTAATCGTGATTCTTTCTATTGGAGTATTTAAGCGGGATAACACGAACGAAAATTTGATTAGAAAGCTTATGATCATTTACCGATTTATCCATGCGCAGAAAAAATATATGTATTATTTTTTTGATAGTTTAAACGCAATGGATATAGATGAGGACAAAACAACAGAGGTGGCTTATGAATAGCATAGCAACATACTTATCCAGGAATCCCCTTTATATAGTGATGCTGGCCATTGCAGGGATTACGCTTGCTGTAGTAGCGTGCTTGCTGTTACTGGGAAGAGGGGAAACAGGAAAAGCTTCAGACGGAAAAGAAGCTGGGAAACCGGAACTGACACCAAGACAGAAGAAGGCCAATGATATTGTAAATGTTAGGGACATAGACGAAAATTTTCTGTATACAAGGGAAGATGGTTATCTGATCGGTTATCTGCGGATAGGGAACCTTAACATTGAACTGCTAAGTACAGAGGAACTTGAGATAAAAACACAACGTCTGGCTATGAGTTTTGAGGGCGACCGGAAAAATTTTGATTATTTTACGCTTCCGTCACAAGTAAATCTGGATCCAAATAAAGATTTCCTGAAGAGAATACACCAGGAAACGGAAGATATTGGCAGACGTAAAGGAATCAATTTGATGCTTCAGGAGATGACACGTCTGTCTACGTCGGGCGAAAATTTTGAACACCAGCACTTTATCAAACTATGGTGCAAAATAGGAACGAACATAAAAGATACTCAAAATGAACTTCGAGTCCGATTAAACGAATTTAAGGAGCGGTATGTACAGGCGGGGATCCCGTGCGAAATCTTAAAAGACAGAGAAATCATAAAAATGTGCAATTTATTCAGCAATCCGCAGCAAGCGCCATTTACTGGTGGAAATATTTCACGCTATGAAAATTTCACAATAATTAAAGATAGGGGTAATCCATGAAACGTAGAAAAAATGGTGTAAAACAGGATACAAACCTTTATGAAAGAGATGTCAACGAAAATATTTTAAATATCATTACGCCATCAGGAATTGATTTTGACCGTAGTCATATCAATGTATCAGAAAATGTGGGTACGATATTCTGCATATCAAAGTACCCGTCAGATGCAGGATATGGCTGGCTGGCGCCGATCTGTAATCTTGAAGGGAGCAGTACCTTGATTGAGTACAGGTATACATCACCAGACCGGTTAGCGAAACAGCTCAATAAGCGTATTTCAGAATTGAAGGACAATCTTGAAACCGCAAAACAGGAGTCAGAAAAACAAAGTATATCAAATGCAGTTGAAAATCTTAGAGAGTTGGTTAATAAGATCATCGTAAAAGGCGAACCAGTAGGTTATGTCAATATTATGATCTATGTAACAGCAGAGAACCAACAGGAACTCCAGAGCCGTATCAAGAGAATACAGTCAGCTGTATCTGTAGTGGAATGTGGGGTCAGAACGCTGATCTATAAACAGGACATGGCATTTAAATCCATGGCCCCTTATGGAATCCCTAATTACGAAATGGTTTCCAATGTAGGGGAAAGGCCCATGCCTATTAGTACGCTAATGGGAGGCTATGCAAGCGCGTCTTCTGGACTGAATGATGTGGGCGGGTATTATCTGGGAAAAACCAGGGAACAAAACCTGGTTATTTTAAACCAGTGGGTAAGGAATAAGGACAGGACAAATTCTAACTGGATCGTGACTGGGGTTCCAGGAGTTGGAAAGTCAACCGCACTAAAAGACATCTTTTTTAAAGAATATTCGCTGGGAACAAAAATCATTATTTTTGATCCAGAGCGTGAATATGCAGATATAGCAAAAAACGAGTACATACACGGAGATGTGATAGACTGTGCGTCCGGTATTACAGGACGCATCAATCCATTGCAGATACGGGTTGGACAGAAAATAACAAAAGAGGATTTAGAGGAAGGGGAAACGCTCACGGATTATTATGGGGAACATATAGGCTCTGATCTGGCGCTGTATCTCCAACAGCTGCGGTTGTTTTTTGCGCTGTATTTTGGCAAGGACGAGTTTAACTCGGAAATTCGGACAATTCTGGAACAGACCTTGATCGAACTATATAACCGATTCCATATTACCTGGGAAACAGACGTAAGTGGATTACACAATGAGGATTACCCGATCATGGAAGATCTGTATAACCTTTCAAAGGAATTGGCAGATGAAGAGACAAATGAGTATATAAAGGGTTTAAGGGATAAGCTGACCCTAAAGCTTTACAGCTGCGGAAAAGGTGCAGATCAGTTTATATGGAATGGCTACACAACGCTTAACCCGCAGAGCAATTTTATTAACTTGGACGTATCTAACCTACAGGAAAGTGATGATAATGTAAAACGCGCGCAGTATTACAATCTGACCATGTGGGGATGGCAGCAAATGTCGAGAGACCGGCATGAAAAGGTACTGTTTGGCGTGGATGAAGGGTATCTGTTCGTTGATCCAGAAAATCCAGACCTGATGAAGTTCTTAAGAAATATCTCAAAACGTGCCAGAAAGTACGAAGGCGGCCTTATGTTTATCACACATTCAGTAGTGGATATTCTGGATCCGGCAGTAAAACGGTATGGTCAGGCAATTATTGACAATGCCTGTTATAAATTCATCATGGGTACAGATGGAAAGAATCTAAAGGAGACACAAGGGCTATTTAACCTATCAGATAAGGAAGTATCTGTTTTATCTTCAAAATCAAGGGGACAGGGCGTATTTATGTGTGGAAATATGCGTATTAACCTGACACTTGAGATAGCAGATGAAATACTCGCAATGTTTGGAAACGCCGGAGGTCGATAACAAATGTGGGGAAAACTGGTAGCCAAAATAGCAGCGCAACTCGTCCTGACAGAGGATGGCCGCAAGCTGCTTAAAGGTATACTAATCGGTATTATCTGCTTTCTGGTCATTATCCCGGCTGCTGTCTTTTTGCCTATTGCTGGCTTAGTAACAGGACTTAATAACTTCTTTTCAGGTGAAGAAGGGGAGGACATGAACGACCTGTCTGATCTGGATGCCCTCATAAATGGGCAGTATGTGATAACGGAAGCCAAGTTTTATAAGCAGATTGAAAAAGCACGGAGCAAACATTTGGCGGAAATTCAAAAAGAGCAGGAGGTAAGGGCTGAAGAAGTCAGAGAAGAAAATAAATACACTGAGACGTATACCTATACGGATGACGAAGGAAATACAGAAACCGAGGAACGGACTGTATACCCAGAGGTGGAAACCCCCGTTCCAAATCCCCCTATCGTGTCTGTCCTGGCATACTTTTGCACGAAAGAGGAGGTGCTGCTGGCGAATCCGGAAAAAAAAATTTCTAACCGTGATATAAGGGACTTTTATCAGAAGATATGTAAAAAGCCTTTTCAGGTCATATGCCACAACAAAGACCTGTACAGCGTCATAGTGGAATACCGGTCGGATGATGAAATTATAGAATTGTTAAGGGAAGAGGGCTTGTTCAAAGATGAGGCAGATGAAGACCTGTTCAGAGTATCGATTGAACGCCTGACAGAAATGATCGCACAGGCAGGTGGGACAGGCTACGATGGCATACCATCTGGCAATGTATCAAATACAGAGGTAGCTAGGATTATTTGGGATTTTTTCAAAGCGAAAGGCTGGTCAGATTATGCCTGTGCGGCCATTATTGGAAATTTTGAGGCTGAGTGCGGGTTAAAACCGAATCTGGAAGAATCGGGAGGGACAGGGATCGGCTTAGGACAATGGTCATTTGGACGCCGCACAGCGTTTTTGAACTGGCTGCATAAAAACGGAAAAAGCATAACGGATATCAGCGCCCAGTGTGAATATATACTGGTCGAAAATACATGGTATGCAGGGACTGTGACTATTTATAACAGTGGTGGCCAGAAACATAAATCAAAAGCAAATTCCCTCCCTGAATTTGGTACATATGCATATGCCAAACTTTCAGAGGCAGTAGATGATTTTCTTTGGCATTGGGAATCCCCCAATTATAAATATGCCCAGCAAGACAGGCGGCAGGGAGCCGCGCAGGATGCATACAATCTCTTTGCCGGAGGTGGAAAGCCAACACAGGGAGGATCCTATTCCCAGATCAAAAAATCATACTTCCCTGGTGGAAAGCTGCCAACCAGTGAGAAGGAGGCAGACGCTTATTGTGTAACCATATCATTTACCAATTCTGCGGGAAAAAAGAAATATGTGAGGGTACATAAAAGCGTAGCAGCCGACCTGCTGCAAGCTTTAACGGATATATCACAAAATGGATACGAAATTAAGGAGATCGGCGGGTTTGTATGGAAAAATAAAACCAATTCTGCCTCTAAGGAACGTTCTTCGCACAGTTATGGGCTGGCAATCGACATTAACTGGAATTATGGGAATCCCCAGGTAAAAGGCGGAAAGGTACTGGTGGGAACACCGTATGGATCGCATGAGTTATCGATGAAAGAAGGCAGCGTAACCGTGCAGACCCTAAAACAGACCGGATGGAAATGGGGCGGAAATTGGACATCATCAAAGGATTATATGCACTTTTCCATACCAGGAGATTAAGAGGAAGGAGCAGGAAAATGAAGGGCCATAATGTGCCGGAAAAAAGATTAGGAGTACCAGTGTTTGCAGCTGCAAGCCTTGGAATTGCAATCAGTATAGCCTCTGGCATAAGGGCTTATGCTGATTTACAGCCATTTTATAATTTTTCAGTCACTGTTTCTACAGAGGATGACTTTAATGAAAAAATAGAAGTATATGTGGCTAAAAATGGAGAATTTTATGGCGATTATGATTTAAACCAATCAAACCAATATCTCTATAAGACAGAACTGGAGGCAGGGACGTATGAGGTATATGCCAGGGTGCGGTACGACCAGGATCATGTATATCAGGTATTTCCGGAAAGCCTGAAAATATCCATAGGAGACATAGACTATAAGGATATGCATGAGGCAGTATTTCAGATTTTAGGAATGGAAGAAAGCGAGGAGGGACACGAATTTCAGGAATATGTGCCGTCTGACGGGGAAACAGTATATTCAGCTGGTCAGATGGATGAACTGAGAAAGATACAGGAGAGTGCAAGGAAGGAGGGAGAGAGTGCTTTCCTGGATGTAGAAGAATGGGAAAGAGAAAATTCATTCTTAGCACAAAATGGTATTGACGCTTCTGAAATCCCAAATGGCAACCGTGCATCCCATATCCCACAACACTCATACCCGCAGGATGAAACGCAGAACGAACAAACGATTCCAGACATACCAGAACAGGAGACAGAGATATCCCAGGAGGAAACAGTTGATGGACAGAAACAGAATGAGAATGGCAGCAAGACAGGCATATCTTTAAAAATAGGGATACTGATCACACTGGGACTGGCTTTTTTATGTGGGGCGCTTGCTATAGTTATCACAAGAACAAAGAAGGGACAATATGACAAATAGACATACAAAAGTATTAAAGATCGCGGTTTATTTGCTTTTGTTAGTGCTGCTGCTTTTTTCGTCATGCAGCCAACAGAACAGACACAATGACGATAAAAAAACGCAGATAACGAGTGCAACAGGAGAAGGATAAACCATATGACAGTAACCGTAGATATTCCTGATTCCGTTATCAGGGCATATGTAAGGAAAGAAAGTAATGAAGCGCTGGCAACTATATTCAAAAATATATTGGTTCAGACGCTCCCTCAGTATTTTGATATATGTGGTAATTTTAACGGCATTAATGTCGGCTTCCAGGTTCCTCTGTATCTTTCTAATGGAAAAAAGCGCATCAATCCATTTTCAAGGATCAGTTTCTGCGTAGATGATGAGACAAACCGATTATTAAATAGGGCAAAAAATTACACGACGATGAGTATAAAAAACATCGCGGAAATCATTATTTTAAAGCAACTCTTAGAAGGAGATGAGGCACAGAATGCAGAAAATAGTGCTGTACATAACCAGTAAAGCGCTGCGGCAAACCATTGACCATACGATCAAAGAAAAAGAACTTATGACTTTCGACTGTAACAATCAGATCAGCAATATGATCTCGCTGGAGGATTATATGAACCATAAAGGATTTCTCCTGAGCGACAATGATGTGGATTATCTAATCATAGATCTCTCTGCACTGATCGATACAGACGAAAAAATCCTTAGTTCTATCGGCGGTTTTTTAACAATGCATGAGCAGGTACGCATCATCATTGTAGCACCCCGAAATCTGGCTGGGGATCAGATACTCAGCAGCCTGTTTGCGCTTGGGATTCGGAATTTTGCAGTAGGAAATGATTTTGTGGGGATCAAACAGAGCCTTGAACGCTGCCTGACCGAAACTGGAATGAGTTATAAAGAGGCCATTGAGTATAAAGACGTAAAAGAGCGTCTGAAAGAAGAGATCAAGGAAATCCGGGAGGTCAATAAGGTAATGATCGGAATCACGGGAACGCAGCCAAAGACTGGCTGCACCCATAATGCCATTATCATTGCAAACCAGCTTAAGAAAATGGGATTTGCAGTGGCGTGTGTGGAAATGAACGCATCGGGTGCTTTTCAGATGATACGTGAATCCGAGAAACTGAACATGATTGACCATATGCTATTTACAAGCCGGAACATTGACTATTATCCAGATGGGGATGAAACGCTCTTGCGGACGATACTGGATGAGAAAGTGTACAATTTTTTAATTCTGGATTTTGGGAGTTTCGGTACTTGCAATATCAACTGCTTTAACCGGTGCCACGTTAAGATCGCCTTGGGAAATGTACAGCCTTGGGAACTTGATTATTTATATGATTTTTGGAACCGATACGACGAAGAGGCGCGACGCCAGATACATTTCTATATAAATTTTGTAGAAAAGGAAGATGACAGAAAGGCAATAGAGAAAATATTCAGGACTAAATTCAGTTTTATTGGATATAGACCCGATCCATTTGAGGCAACAAGCTTCCCAGGATTAAAACAAATCCTGGCAGATTATCTCCCTCACAGCACGCCGCCCCCGAAAACTCTATTTGGATTCCGGATAAGAAAGAAGGTGTTTTAATGGAACTTAGGAAAAAGTATTATGACCTGATCATCACAGATGGATATAATGCGTCAGAAGCAGCTGCACTAACAGCAGTCCCATACCTTATTACAGCGCTTATGGGTAGTGGGATACTGCTGCTGGCACATTTACTTAGGAGAAAGGGGAAAAACGGATGAGATTACTTGAGCCAAAGTGGAAGGGGGTTGCTGTTTATGCTTTGGCGGCATTACTGGCATTCCCAAACCAGGTATTTGCGGCTGGCTGGATGCGGTCGTCAACCCCCAAACAGGAAAGGGGCTTACAATCCGGTTGGTGGTATTCATCCAATGAAATGGGAACAGAATGGTATGCTTCCGATAAGCCAGGCAATACCGCATGGCACTGGTTAGATGGGAATAAGGATGGGACGGCAGAGTGTTATGCATTTGACCATGATGGATGGATGTATTCAGACACAACAACACCAGATGGATATACAGTAGATCGCAACGGTGCATGGGTGGTCAATGGAGCAGTTCAGACCAAGGCAGTTCCTGTTCCTGGTGTGGGAACATATACGAGCCGTCCATCCTCTTCTGGTAAGGGCGGCGGCGGTGGCGGATCAGGAGGCCATTCATCGGGCGGCGGCCACACAAGTATTCCTTCCAGCCCATTGGAGCCAGACAAAGAAACAGAAAGGTACTCCTATACGGTAAGGCTGTTGAATCAGGATGGGGGGATCCTAAAGGAGATTCAGGGCAAAGCAGAAGCGGGGGCATATCTATCTTTGGGCCAGTATCAAGTAGATGGATATGTGCTAATGCCAGACCAAGAACTGACAGCAGTTTTGCAATCGGATGGAGAAGTATTTACAGTTTATTTTCAGAAAAAAACGGATACGGCGACTGATTCAGAGGCAGAGAGATTATATAGCTACACGATTCATTACGTGGACGTTGATACAAAACTGATCCTGGGTACAGTAATTGGACAGGCAACGCAGGGGAGCGTGATTGATATCGACCATCCAGACATAGAAGATTATGAGATCTGTGATGGACAGCCTACGGAACTTGAAGTGGAGTCTGATGATCTGGTTCAAAAAATTTATTATCAGGAAGTGAAAGAAGCAACTCCATCTGAACCATCTGCCCAGAAAGTAAAATGGATAGTGCATTTTGTCGACCAGGATGATCATAGTAACAAAATCTGGCCCTCCCAAAGCGGAAAAATTGCAGATGGAGGAGAACTCACTGTCAATTATCCACCGATCATCTATAGCGAGGATGGGACGGTATGGGAAAGTATAGAGGAGCCGCCGGTTGTACGGCAGATCTATGGAACTGGGACATACATAGAATATATTGAATTTGCCAATACAGGGGAAGTGCCGGACGGTGAAGATCCTTATGAAGAAGAACAGAAAAAACTAAAAGGGTATCTGGATCAGGCAAAAGCCTGTGAAAGCATGATCACTGGAGAAGATACAGAGAAGATACCAGATCAGAGGTTCATAGTTTTAGGGCAGATGGAAAACGATCACAGGATTCGGAGCCTTGCAACGCAGATCAATGATACAGATGACCATACATTTTATGTAATAGGAAAAAACTTTGTCCCAAATGGAAAGACAATCGCAGCGTGGTTCGGTGAAGAGGCGGTATATTCCAACCTTTTGGAAGATGTGATTCGTATTCAGTCCGATACTTACTATATCGCAAGGATGGGAATAAAGAGAAGCTTTTCAAAGGAAGGGTGTAGCCATAATTGGAAATGGGAGAGAGGGAGAGAAGGCGGCTGCCTGGAAAAAGGCAGTGCATTGTATATATGTCAGAAATGTGGAGCAGAACAGGAAATAATAACAGCTCCATTGGGCCATATAGATAAAAACAATGACTCCATTTGCGACCGCTGCAAAAAGCGGGCAATCCCCCAGGCAATTGGAAGTAAGATTCAAGCCGAACTCGGTGGAAAAGAACTTACATTTACGTGCATTGCTGATGAGTATCAAGGAGGGATGTTGTACCTTGCAGACCAGACACTGGAATTATCCACATTTGGAGGCTATGGGGCAGCTGAATATGGGCAAAGCAATCCAAGAAAATATTTCAGAGATGGTTTCCAAAACGGTTTTTCCATAAAAAACGGCCTGATGGGTATTACAGGACAGAATTTTTCAGGGACGGATTATGCAATGAGTCTGACACAAGAAGACTATGAAGCATACAAAGAACGTATCGACGGGGGAGGTTTCCTGTTACAGGACTCAGAAGAGGGAAAGGTTTTGGGCGTGGATGAAAATGGTGGGTATACATTGGAGGATATATCCCAAAGTACATATGGCATCCGCCCCGCAATCGTCATGGAAACCCCAGATGAAGGAACGGCAGATACTGTTCATTGGAATATTGGGGATATACAGGCAAGGGAACTGGATGGGCAGATATATATGTTCCGGTGCATAGACCAGAATTATTCCGATGCACAGCAGAATCATAGAAAAGCAGCCCTGTTTATCTGCGACAGTGTCATACCTGCCAATTATGGTTCCGATTATGAGATAAAGCAAACTGAGGATGGTAGCCATAGGTATGTATTTGCTCCAGGCCCAATCGTTAATTTCGGAAATAGCAATGAATATAAATACTCGTCAGTTTATAAATGGCTTGAGCAGCAGGAGAGTGTTTATAACATGGAACCAACCCATATTGGTGTAAATTACGCTTATATGGGAAACAGCCCAGAACAGGAATTTGCCAATTTTGACGATAATAGTTTTTCTTCCTACTACATAGGAAGCCAGAAACTCCAGGCAAAATTTTTCATCCTGTCTCTGGATGAGGCGATACAGTATAAAGACTTTATGTGGAAGTTTGAGGGATCTGATAAAGATAATCCAGAAACCCAATATGGTTCATTCTCAAAGGGATTTTGGCTTAGAAGCCCGATGGGAAATTCAGACAATTATGATACAGGGTATGCTTATATTGTAGATCTGGTAAATGGGAATATCCATCCGGCAGCTATTAAACCACAAAAAGATCTGGGAAATGAAGAATTGAATGTAACAACAACGACAGGTGTAAGACCGGCGTTTACAATGCCGCAGGATTAAATAAAAACGAGGAGGCAATAAATGAGAAAAAATATCACAAACAGACCACTGCTGTGGTTTTTGGCTGTAGCGCTTACAGCGGGGAATGTAACGCCAGCCTTGGCCCAAAATAGTACAGAGATAGAGGCCACTGAAACAGAGACGGAAGAATCCCCGGAGGCAGAAACAGAAGAGTCCCCGGAGGCAGAGACAGAAGAATCCCCGGAGGCAGAGACAGAAGAATCCACGGAGGCAGAAACAGAAGAATCCACGGAGGCAGAGACAGAAGAATCCACGGAGGCAGAGACAGAAGAGTCTACGGAGGCAGAGACGGAAGAATCCAAGGAGGCAGAAACAGAAGAATCCACGGAGGCAGAGACAGAAGAGTCTACGGAGGCAGAGACGGAAGAATCCAAAGAAGCGGATACCGAGGACACAACAGAGATGGAAACTGAAGGGGAAACAGAGGCCGGGAAAGGACAGAAACCGGAGGTAAATAATGCAAGCCCCTCAACTCCCAAGCCTAATAAACTTCCTGAAAAAGAAGAATTTGCAATGACGGATATGCCGGAAATAGGGACAGAATCTTTTACGGAATGGTTCTTTGAACATACAGACCAGGAAGAACTATGGGACTATGTGCTGGATCTTTTAGAAGATACAGAAGCAGATGATTATGACCGGTTTATGGAATGGATCGGAAAAAATGAAGCCAGATTTTCACGGGCATACAAAGAATATACAGGAATTGATTTTTTTGGGAATGTAAAGAGTTCCGCAACCGGAGATCTATGGGACGAATGGACAGGAGCAAAGATGAATTGGGACGGTTCAGGAACAGAACTTGATCCGTACAAGATCACAACCCTCTCTGAATTTATGGGACTTTCTGAATCCGTGGCACAGGGGGAAGATTTTGCGGGGAAATACTTTGAACTTCAGAGCGACATTGACCTTGGGGGGCTTAACCTGAATGATGGCTGCTGGAACCCGATTGGCTGGTTTAAAAATGTGTCCGACCTTGGCGGAAAACCTGATACGGCTTTTTCTGGAACCTTTGATGGTGCCGGAAATACGATATCAGGACTTCGATTTACAAAAATAGACCATGAATATTCTTACCTTGGGCTGTTTGGATATCTAAAGAATGCAACGGTAAAAAACCTGTATCTGGAAGCGGAGGAAGTTTCAGGAGACGATAATATCGCGATCCTGGCAGGCTGCGTGGAAGGAAAATCGGCAATCCATAATGTAACAGTAAATGGTTTTGTATACGCTAAATCGGGAGACGCCGGTGCGATTGCAGGAGAAATGACGGGTGGAACACAATATGCGGTAGTAGAAAATTGTATCGCCGACGATGTATCGATTAACTCACAGGGAACCGGCAGCTTTGTGGGCGGAATTGTGGGAAATGCGCAGAAAGCGGATATTGTGGATGTACAGGTGATAACGCAGGACGGAGACAGCAACCGGATCCAGGGGAAAGGCTATGTAGGCGGAGTGGCCGGAAGACAGAATAAAGTTAACATTTATAATTCGTATGTTTCAGGTACGATAGGTGGGAACCTGGGGAAGGCCGTGGGAGGCATTACAGGTATCTACGAATCCGGTAACCTGATCGTAGCACAGTTTGATGGTGAGATCAGCCGGACAAACCAAGGGACGGCTTCACATGAGGGAACCTTCATTGGAACCAGAGAAGCCCGTAACAGCTTTAAATATGGAACAGGAAAAAATGACAATGTGTCATTCTTGTACGCTGGGAACGAAAAACAGGCCAAAAATGTGATTGGATCATCCATACAGGATGATAACACATGGACAATGGAGGCACACATCGGATATTTCACGGATTATCAAAGGAAATATACCAAGGTAGCGGGAACAACGCAGGAGGGCAGCGGAAGCAGATATTTTTATGAGGAATTGGAAGATGGGATACAATACATCATCACACAGAAATTGGGAAAAGACCTGACAATCGACTATGCAAAAGGGGAAGCGTTTAAGATTGACCATTATGCCCCCGGCACCCAAGGGGAACCGGTGAAAGGATATCTTGTCTCAATCCCCAGGATTGACACAAAAAATGCCAATGGGACATATGACAATGACGTGGCAACCCTGACTGCGATCTCTTCTACGAATAATAGCTATTACCGCCAGATTGACAAAGACCATCCTTCAGCTGTTGCCCCTGGTTGTACGATCACTGTAGCGACAGCCGCAAAAAATAAAGATGGGAACCGTTACCAGATGGTTTACGATGAGAATGAACCAGGTAAGGTAAAACCTCCGACATATACGGACGAAGAGTCTGATCCGCAGCCAATGACCTATATGAATGGTGGCTCCTATACCTTTGATATGCCCGAGTGCGATACGGAACTGAATGTAGAGTATGTTAAGGTAACGACTGAACTGGCGATGTCACCAGCTGAGACAACGATTTCCGTCACACACACCAGAACAGGTGACAGAAAGAACCCCAAAATCATAACAGAAGTACGTGATGAAAAGGGAAAACTGATTGCAAAATATATCAATGACTCCAAAGAAATGAAAGCCCTGCCCGTTTCCATCCATGCAGAGCATAATGGAGCCGGTGCGTCAGCAGACCGTACCGTGGAATGGTCAATTGACGATACGGATTTACTGCATTTTGAAGAAGGATGGACAGGTGGATATACCACAGAGGATGCCAGGATTGTACCCAATATAAATTCTGAATTTATTCAACAGATCATTCGGAAAGAGGTGCAGGCACAGGCAGATGCTAATTATAGCCAGCCCATTAAAAATACAATATACACAGATACGGCGGTAGTGACTGCGGCCTCTAATCCAGCAACCAGCGTAGATAATAAAACAGTCACGGGAACCTGCAAGGTAGATGTTACCTTCCAGATTATTGACCAGACGACTGTAAGGGTAGAAGGGCTGGTGTTAAACCAGAACAATATTCAATTCGAGGTTGTCCGAAAACTGACAGGTGACAGGAAGAATCCAGTAGAAAGCTATTTTGTAACAGAACCAGTGAACCTGGATGCAAAACTGAACCCATCACAGCCGTTTTTCAAAAATGTCACCTGGACAGATAAAGAAAGCGGGAAGATCATTTCACTCTCTCCATCTGGAAACAACCAACAGAGTTGCGCGGTATCTGCCATATTTGACCCGGCGGGAAAAAATCATCCGGCTTGGATACAGAATATAGTGAATGAAGATAATTCCAAATACAATGCGGATGGGGGATACATGAAACGCAGCGGTACTGGCAGTATAACGGAGACAGTCACTGCCACATCCGAAGATCAGACCCATGGTGTTGTTTCAGCAGACTGCACAGTAACGGTTACCTTCCGTACACAGGACGAGACGGTTATCCATCCCGAGGGCATTTCCCTAAACCATACAAAGCTGGACTACGACCTGTCTTATACCTTTAAAGGGGATACAAAGTCGGAAATACAGAAAATGGACGGATTTGGGGAGAGGGATATTTTGACAGCCCTTGTCCTCCCAAGTGTAACTGAGGAAGAGGGGCATACCCCATATAACCGGACGGTACAATGGACAAGTTCAGATCCTGATGCGATCTTAGTGCTGGATGGAAAACTTGTGGTTCATGAAAATGCCCAGTGGGTACAGGATGCACTAAAGACTGCTCCATACAAGGCAGAAAAAGCGGTCACCATCACTGCAACAACAGAGGATGGAGGAAAAACGGCTTCATGTGATGTTAGCCTGAAATTCCATGCTAATGCAATCGAGGCCGACCGGGAGTCAGAGAGTTTTCAGATTACCCTGACCAAAACAGGAAAACGTTCCGATCCGGTTTTCACATGGAGCGGCAACAGCCCGAAACATCTAGAGGCACAGATCTATACAGATAACCCAGACCTGACAAAGAAATGGAGTAGCAGCGATGCTTCTGTTTTAAGCGTATCAGAAGACGGAACAGTAACGCCTATTATTACAGACACAAATGGCACGGTCACGGCAGAATGGATTAAATCGGTATTGAACCATTCCGGTACTTCAGGAGAGGCCAATGCGGCGGTACTGGTGTCCTCATCTGATGGTGCCTTTACAGATACCATTCCAGTAAACTTACATCTTACAGTAGTGGATCAGACGCAATCATCCTCTGGCGGAGGCGGCGGAGGCGGACACAGCGGCGGAGGCGGCGGAGGTGCCGGAAGTTCTGGCGCTCCCGGAGGAACTTCCCAGGGGAATACGGTGGGAGGCCCATCTGGGGCTGTAACAGGAACCTGGACACAGGATGCGGATGGAAACTGGCTTTTTACAGCAGATGGCCATAATTACACAAACGAGTGGGCGTATATCTATAATCCATATGCGGCAGATGGACAGAACAAGGCTGATTGGTTCCGGTTTGATGAAAACGGCCATATGGTTACAGGGTGGTATCAGAACACACAGGGGGATTGGTATTACCTGAACCCTATATCAGACAATACTCTGGGGCGGATGTTCATCGGATGGAATATAGTAGACGGACGTTGGAGATATTTTGAACCCAAAGGAGAAACCTGCGGCCGTCTGCTTACTGGATGGCAGTGGATTGATGGAAATAACGATGGCATTTTTGAATGCTATTATCTGGATCCGTCAGACAGGGGCGCTATGGCAGCAAATGGCGTTACACCGGATGGATATACTGTTGATATAGACGGTAGGTACGTAATCGGGAAAACGATACAGACAAAGAAAAATTAAGCTTGTAAACAGGCAGGGGAGCATAGAAATACGGGCAGCTACAGAGCCTGGCAGATTCATCATCTGCCGCCCCTTTCGCAGTGGAATGCCTGGCAGGACATTGCAACGCACATTGATAACTGAATAAGGATGATAGCTTACGGACTAAAATGCGATGATAGGGAAAAATAAGTTTTGTAGGCGGCTGGATCCGACTGGCCGCCTACTATGAAAGACTGTTTCCAGGCGTGTCCTTTTCCGGGGGCTGAAAAGGATAGACCTGGGGACAGACTGCCTACAAACATTCACTGAAAAGAAGCGAAAAATGCTTGACATTACGAATTAAAAGGCGTATTATATAGGCATAAAATAAGGTCAGGTGTGGATCATATGTTAAAGGAATTAAGGATGAGGCGGGGATATTCCCAGGCAGAATTGGCGGAAAAGCTTGGATTAGGCGTTCGCCAGCTACAGAAGTATGAGAAACAAGATTACAATCCGGAAAACATGACATTAGGTGTTGCGCTGAAAATTTGCGAACTGCTGTCATGTTCTTTACAGGAACTCCTCGTACCAGAGAAAAAAGGGGCTGTGATCGAAGCTTACGCGAACTATGGTGTCCCAGGTCAGGACAGGAAAGTCATATTTAGTTTTATCTACCCAATAGAGGAGTCGGAAGAAAGCAAGAAGGTCAAAATCGAATTGCCTCCCGGTTTTCAGGCTGTTGCGACAGATGAAAAAAAAATGGTGATCACCACACCAGAGGGCCTTTGTTTCCCAGCCATGGACATAATGGGTAATTATGGGGAAGAGCCGATCCTGATCTGGCAAAGCAGCCCCCGTGGAAGGGGGAGAAGAAGAGCGAAGTGCAAGATCATAGCATTAGAAGGGGGGATTGAAAATGGATAAAAAAGAAGAATCTGGGAGAGAACTTCTGGCACAGCACTGCCGATCCTGCGGCGGATATTTTATAATCGAAAGAACGTGCATGGAGCATATGACGGGTAAATATCTTTACTGCCCATATTGCGGTAATCAGGATATAGAAATAGCAGAGTAAGAAAAAAAGGATGGTAGATAAGGATGAAACTGACAAAAGAACAGATTATTAAGTGCGCGCAGGAGTGGGCCGATTACTATGTGGATCTGGGCTGGAGAGAAAAGGTAGAATCCGGGGAACTCCCTCCATGGGAGAGTTGGTATGTGAGGGATGATGGGATTCCTGGCTATGAGGTGAATGGGATCCGTTGGTATCCAGATGTGAGTACAGATGAATGGGAATTTACGATGGATGAGTTTGCCTATGAACTCCAGGGATATGCCAAGCTGCGTAAAGATTTCCTCTATGAACAAAAACCGGAATTGTATGATGAAATGATAGAAAATGGGACACTGCTCATTCACTGTGAACAAATCAGGGAAGCGGCTGATGACAGGGAATTTGACCTGATGATGGAGTGGCAAGCAGCCCACCAGGATCTGATGGAACAGGATCGTTGGGAATATATCAGGCAAATGAACAACGCAAGATCGGCTATCGAGGAAATTGTCAGGGCGGAAATCGTATTTGTCTGATAGGAAAGCTGGAGGATAGGGCGCACCGCAGTGTAATGGAAAACTCAGGCAAAAGAAAGCCGGCTATTGGGAAATAAAGATTTGCCTGTGACAGAAACATTTCCTGAGCAAGAATGGAACTGGATATGAAATGAGGTAAGGACAGATGATTGAAATTAACAACCAGGAAACATTGGAACTGTTTAACACAGTGCTCCTTAAAAGGTTAAGGGTCGAATGTGATAAAAAAGACAGAAGCGGAATATATGGCATGACCCAGAAACTATTGGCATATAATTCCAACCGTATCGAAGGCAGCCGCCTGACAGAGAGGCAGACCGCATCGCTGTTTGAGACTGGTACAGTATCCGCAGATGGCAATACCATTTTCCGTGCAAAGGATGTAGAAGAAACCAGCGGGCATTTCCGGATGTTTAACACAATGCTTAAAACAGTGGAGCAGCCACTGACACAGGGACTGATTAAACGGTATCATTACGATCTGAAGGTTGGTGTTTTTGAAGATCTTGCAAATGGTTACCCGATTGGGGAATATAAAAACAGGAGAAACTATGTTTCCAATATTACAACAGCCCTTCCTCAGGAGGTGCCTGAAAAAATGCAGGAGTTATTAGATGCGTACTTGAGCAAAGGACGCCATACGTTAGATGACCTTGCAAGATTCCATGTGGAGTATGAAACTATTCATCCGTTCCAGGATGGGAATGGGAGAACCGGCCGGATTGTATTATTTAAAGAATGCCTGAAAAACGGGATCACCCCATTTATTATTCAAGATAGCAATAAAGATCAGTATTACGCTGGCCTACAAAAAATACATGAAACGGGCGACTATACGGATCTGCTGTCATATTTAAAAAAAGAACAGGATGCCTACAGGAAAATGGCAATTGAAGCGGTTATCCCATATAACGTAGAGACTGTCTCAGAATTAAAAGAACTGGCCCACGGGAAGGAAAAAAATACTCCTGCAGGGAAAATGTTTGGCGAAGATGTCGATATCCCATCCTATGACCCAAACTGGCAAATGCCTTCTGAGACGGAGATAGAGGACGGAGGGACGGTTCCCGATCCAGCAGCTTATGAGGATTGGGACATAGAGCCATAAAACACATAGAAGAAAGCCCCGGAAATGGCAGGGCCAGACAGGAGGGAGAGAAGGAAGTGAATGAGTTAGAGGAAATCATTCAAACAACAGACGAAAGGAAAGCAAAATATGACCATGTGATAAAAGAACTGCTTTCAAATAAACAATTCCTTTCCCGGATCTTAAAGCGATTTGTACCCGAATATGAAAATATCCCATTGGAGGATATAGAGAACAAATACATTGAACCGGGCAGTATAGAGGTTTCCAGCCTGGGAGTAGCCAGGAATACCCGCCGTGTGGAAGGATCCGCCCAGGAAGAATACAACCCCAATGAGGCAACCATATATTACGATATTATCTTCAAAGCCTGTTACCCATCTAAGACAGGGGAATACATAGGGATGTATATCAATGTGGAAGCACAGAAAAGCTATTATGCCGGTTATCCAATGGAGATGCGGGGAGCATACTATGCAGCCCGCCGCCTGGGGAGCCAGCTGAAAACAATCAGCAAAAACACGAATTACGGAAGCCTACATAAAGTATATTCGATCTGGGTATGTATGGGAGACGTACCGGATAAGGAAGCGAATACGGCGACCCTGTACCGGATGGAGAAAAAAGACATAATAGGTACTGTAAAAAGGCGTCCTGAGGAATACGACCTGATGAATGTGATCATCCTGCGGATCAACGATAAAAAAGAAGCGGAGGATCGGGTGCTGTCAATGCTCCAGACGTTGAGCAGCAGTGTACTGAAGGCAGATGAGAAACTGAAGACTTTGAAGGAATATGGGATTGATGTAAGTGAAGAAATCGAGGAGGAGGTAAAACATATGTGTAATCTGAGTGACCTGCTGGAAGAACGTTTAGAAGAACGCATAGAGGCCCGTATAGAGGCTCGTGTAAGGGAAGAGATGGAAACAGAAGTGGAAGAAAAACTTGTGAGAACAGCATTGAATTTATTAAAAAATGGTTTATCTTATGAAACAGTTTCAAAATGTATGAACATTCCGATAGAAAAAATCAAGCAGTGGGAGCAGGAAGAAACTTTGCAGAAACAGTAAATAGTATGAGCGGCTGTAACTGGAATGATTTGCAGTATGCTTAAAAGGAATATGAATACCTCAAAATGATTTAAAGAAGATTGCTCGTTACATTTTGGAAAACAGGTCGGATATTTTGACAGCATGGTTTGATTATTTCAAAAGGTTATAGTGGCATAGAGGTATGTTATCAGAAGGCTTAAGCATAAAAATAAAGGGGAATGTTATGAAAAAATTAGTAAAAGTATTAGCCGTTACGGCAGCCATGATGGCACTTACAAGCATGACAGTATTTGCCGACCAGGGGCAGCCAGCGGAGCAGGTACAGACAGAAAGCACAACCGAGAGTTCGGATGAATATCCATTGAAGGGAAGAGTAGAGAAATATTTTGGAATAGAAGAAGGAAATCTTGTTCCATATTGGCAACCTGCACACGTAATTAGTGAAGGAGTGGTTCCGGCTGGTATGACAGGAATGACGTATATTGATATAAAAGCAGTAGAGGACAGAGATATTACTTACCATGCTCCGGAAGGGGGATACAATTTAGCGGTTCTTGCAATTTTAGCAGGTTATGAAGAGGCAAATATACCTTATAGAGATGCTCCTGAAACCCAGCAACTTTTAGGAGAAGTCAAGGCATTTATGAACAGCTTTGACTGGAGAAATGCATCTGATCTTGAAAAAGCAACCCGCATTTGTGAAAGGATTCATCAGGCTGATTACGATTATGATGCTGCGAACGAGGCATATGAAACGGGATGGTCGGATTCTCTTAGCTATGGTGCATATGGCTGCTTGGTAAAAGGCAAAGCGGTTTGTCAGGGGTATACAGAAGCAGCAATACTATTAGGCAAAGTTGTTGGAATTACAACATTTGAAATGGGTGATGTAGGACATACCTATCCTCTGTTTTTTGTAGATGGAGTATGGCTGGCTAATGAGCCGACTATGAAGGATAAATATTTTACAGTAGCAAACGTATATAAATATAATCCTGGTTATCAGATGATGCTTAACATAGGCGGAGACTTATCAGATTTTACGACTGAAGGTTCAAAGTATCAGATGATTGGAGAATATTGCTACGAAGTGGGATATACTATACCGACAGACAAGAACCAATTAAGCAAATTTGGAACTTTAGGAGAAGCATTTGGCGAAATAACCATAGATTTCAAAAATGAATATAGATAATAAATCAGGCTATCGAATATTGTTCGGTAGCCTGATTTATTTTTTGGGAAATAGGAAAAGGCTATCGAATATCCAATTCGGTAGCTTTTTTGATAAAAATTAAAAAATGGAGGAACTATGAAAGAGAGGCAACTAAAACGAGGAGTGATAATGCTGCTGACAACGGTCATTTTTATGATGTCAATCATTCCTTATCTACCAGTAGATATTTTAACGGCATTTGCATTCCGTATGCAATTTAACACATCTACCAGTGGAGATGGTCACTATGATATTAGTGGCAGGGTAGACGGTCAAGGTGTAGAAACTGATTTCCTTTGCATGAAAAAAGGGGCAAGTGCTAAGTCGGGTTATGATTACTACAAAACAGACAATGATGTTGATTATTCCAATGGAACACTGGAAGATAAACGTCTATTTTGGGCCTATATGCTAACCTATGGAAACTACACGGGCATTTATCCGGAATATAATGACCATTCCATGGAAAATACATTTAAAAGACCTTACAAGGGAAACACCAAAATCGCTAAAGAAGTAGCATGGTCACACGGCGCCAGCAATGGCGGGTCAGCCCTGATTGAAAAATATGCAACAGACGGTTTTATGTCCTTGGAAAATATTCCCGCAGGCTGTAAATCCCCAGAGGATATATTCAGTGTGACAAGCCAGCATGGAACGCCGGAGACTGCCATATCCATCAATTCATTAAAGAGCGGCCCTGGAGTGGTAGATCTGAATAAGCTGTATGATCTGGCAGGAATCAAAGATATGGCTTCATTTCAGCAGTATTGTAACATTACGGCATCAGACATTGTTGTATCCCAGCCTGGTGGTGAGAAACGGTATTCTGTTAAGGTGATCTTTGACGATCTTCACTTTCGCTACAAGATCATCGATCCCGATACTGGGTATGAGGTGACAGGGATGGATCCTGGCCCGATCCTTTTTAAGGTGACATATGATAAAAATGTATTTAAAGTCCTGAAGGTTACCGGAAAGCTGGAATACTTTGAAACCAATGACGCAGCTGATTCCCAGCCATTTTACCGTGCTTTTGGAAAAGTGCAGGTTTCATACCCAGAGTTTTACATGACCACTGGGGAAGGGTTTACCCCGCCGACAAATCCAGATGGCGGCGACGGCGGCCTGGATACAGGGGACAATATTTCTGTTAAAATCTATGAACATCAGGAAACATTTGAGAGCAATTATAAAGTTGACCTGACAAAATATGACTATGAGACAGGATATCCGCTGAAAGATTCAATCTGGCAGACGTTAGAGGCGTTTCCTGATAAAGACCAGATCGGCGAATCCGATGAAACGGATGGAAAACTGGTGGAATCCAAGATGCGTGAGGAACCTACAACCTGGAATAACTGGCTGATCTTCGAGGAAGACATGGCTACCGATGAAAACGGGTATATCAGCCATGCAGATAAAAGGTACTACGACTTTGCACATAAATATTGTGATGGCCATCCGATCCCACCGGAACCGGAGACAGACGGGGATGATGAGGAAGATGAAGAGGCACAAGAAGAGTACGAGGCGTTGATGGAGCAGTGGCAGGAGGCTGTGAATGAATGTGAAGCTGCTGCGCAAGCCAGCAACGGGACGTTCCACCATTGGATGTGCGGGTCAGAGTCAGAGCCGTCAGAAGAAGAAGCCTTTGAACAATCAGGCTGTAAGGCAGCAAGGGACGCTGCATATGAAAACTTTATCAACCTGCGCTACTCCTATACTTTCAGGGAAACGGATGCACGGGATGGTTATATTATCCATGGACAAAACGGCCACCCAGATGATGTTCCTATTGAAATTGTTACGATTGCCTCATCAGAAGCAGGAAAGGAAGCGGAATGGACACAGTGCGATAATGAGGACATTATCGTAGAAGGCAGGGCGCAAGACCATCTGGGCGGAGGAACGGATGAAGGAGATACAGATAAAGAGGGACAGGCAGCCCAGCAGCTTTTTGACAGTAAACGGATGAGAAAAGCAACAGATTCCAATGCAGACGGTAAGAAGCTATACCTGACAGAGACCTATGACCTTTCCATGGGAGAACGTATTATCAACGCATTGAGGAATTTTGTGGGCTTACCGGAAAAGTTTATCTCTGAAAATGAATTAGAGATCAAGATTGTAGCGGAATATGACGTGATCCATGAAGAAGCCTCACATTCTGACGCCAAAAAAGAAGAGATTGATGATATTGTAAAGCCGCTCCCGGAGGAAAATGAGACCAGTACAGCGGAAAAGGAAACTGATCCGACAGGGTCAGAAACAGAATCAACAGAGAAGGACACAGATGAGGTGGAGGAAGAAACCGAGCCGACAGAGAAAGACACAGAAGCAGCGGAGAAAGAGACAGAGAAGGAGGAAACAGAGGCAGAAACCGAAAAGGACACAGAAGCAGCCGACAAAGAAACAGAGTCGGCAGAGAAAGATACAGAAACAGCGGAGGATAAAGAAAGCGGGAACCATGAGGGGCTGCCGGAGTCTGGCCAGACCTTATCCATTATCCCTAAAAAAGTACCTTTGGTTTCACAAAAGAATGAAGATAGTCTTTGGGAGGAAGATGAGGAGTATGAGGATGATGAACTCCGTACATCTTACAGCTATGACAGGGACGGAGTAACTTACATATTGGAAGAGGGCGATCCTGGTGAATATTATTCAGCAGATGGAAGCTATATTGACCTTGAGGGCGCTATCGTTGATTCACAGCCGCCGGTAACCCCTGGCGATCCCGGCCGGATGGGCCATTCCTTTAAGGTATATGACCATCGTGTACCAGGTCAGATCCATTTTAATAAAAAGGACATGGATCTGGCAGCTGGGGAAAATGGGGAATATGACGCATATGGGGACACCCAGGGGGATTCTACCTTAGAAGGGGCTGTATATGGATTGTTTGCAGCTGATAACATCTATGGGCCGGATACCCAGAGAGATAAAAATGGTGATGTAACAAAGGGTACGGGTATCATATTTGACGCAAATGACCTGGTTGCAGTTGCAACGACAGATAAAAACGGCGACGGTTCTTTCCTGACCATAACGGAAAAACCACACAGTATTTATAATTACAAGGAAGGACAGATTGAATATACGGGGAAGGAGTACCCGAAAAACCTGTATGATGCGGATACATTCAGAAAAGAATATGCGCAAGAAGAAACGGGCCGTGTCTATAAAGATAATGTGACCGTAAACGGCGACTACTGGATCGGGAGGCCGTTGATCCTTGGGAACTATTATATCAAAGAACTCACACGTTCTGAAGGCTTTGAACTTTCCATTACAGGAAAAGACATGGAGATTACAAACGCTTCAGAGGATAACCGGAACGATTATGGGGAAACAGAGGCTGCAAAGTCTCATCCGGAAGGGAGCGCATGGATAACGCAGAAATTCCAGCACGTTGTAACATTCCCTGAGAGTAACCCCACATATGGAAACCGGGAAAATCTGTTTAATGTTGAGATAAGTTCTAATGAGGCGGTAAACGGTTTTAACGTAGTGTTTGACGGGCTTCCAGAAGGTGCGGATTTCTATTTTGATGATGTAAAAACATCGGATGTAACGGTACAAGTTCCAGTTGGAGGGGAATGGGCTGATGCGACAGAAGCCCCACTATATCTGACGGCAGAAGACTCTACCGTTGTAAAGAGAGATAAAGATGGGCTTCCGATCAAGAATCCCAATGCAAAGCAGATCCCCCTTGCCTACAGTGGCTTGGGATACCGAGCAAAAGAGATCCAGGGGAATACTGCTGCACCGTCAGATGTGGCAAAATATAATGCCTCTTATTCCGACAGTGACAGTAACAACAATTATGTCAAATATGAACTGGAACAGATGATGCGGGAAATGGGAATCAATACGCCATCTGTAAAAGGCATATACTCCGAGGTTGACCATCCAATTTATGATGAGCCGACAGAAAATACATATGGGATGCCTGAAGTGACCATTGATATCAGCAATGTAACGACAAATGCCTCCATCATAAATGCGATTCTGGATTATTATTCCGCCAATAAGGTGTATACCTATGGCAGTCTCCAGGCCATAGAACATACCGGAAACAGCGCAAAGGTTACGGTGGCAGTCGGCATGAACCCCAAAAAAACAGCACTGTACCAGACAAATGCAAATGGAGATGTGATAGCTGGATATTTATTCAAAGAGAATAAGGATACCAGAAGATATGTATTGCGTAAATATACAGGACAGGATGTACAGGTAGCAGAGATTCCGGGCGCAGCGGATAAGGCATACATTTACCTTACACCTGATTATAAAATTGGCTCCAATGGGCTGCCAGAGGATATCATGACAACCGCTCCTGGTGAAGAGTACCTATGCTACAATACCGGCGACACCCTGTACGATTACTGGTATGAGGATAACGCAGGGAACTGGGTTGGACATGAGCCGGTCAGAAGAAAGGTATATGTAACAAAGTACGAAGAGCAGACATTGGAGCAGTCCACTGTCAATTCCTCAAAAGTCCCCATGGTAGATTCCATGGAATCGGTAAAAGACCCGGTGGGGAGTACCTATGTAGTTTATGACTCGGTTTCCAGGCAGTATACGTTACACGCGGGAACCAAAGACGCAAATCTGGTGGGAGTAAAAAAATCCGGTTTTACGGTTGCCATCCCCGATGGAAGCACGACCCTGACACAAAATGACATCAATAAGATCGGAGAAAATAATGTCTGGGGATATAAGGTGGGGGATAAACTCAATGATTCTGCGTATATCATGCGTGTATCAGGCGCAGGGGCAGGTGTCTTTACGTCAGCAGATTTTAACAAAGACAGATCTTATATTAAAAACCAGCGTTTGATCTATAACGGGAACCATGACTTGGCAGAAGACGGAAATACAAATGAAAGCCCCAACTCTGTAGTAGAAAGGATCATCCGCCAGAAGATTAAGGTAACAAAGACCATTGATGAAAACTCATACAACAACACAAATTCCTATGCTGAAACGCATAAAGACTGGTTTACAGAACAGTTTGGCGGGGCACTGGGGCTGTCAGGCGGAGCCAGGAAAATAGATAATTTCCGGTTTAAAACATATTTAAAATCCAACCTTACCCGCTTATTTAGGGATAATGACGGAAACGTAGTGTGGCAGAACCGTAAAGGGGAAGAAATTCCAGACCAGGCCAAGGAAAATGAAGCATTCCCAGCCCAGGTAAACAAAATATTTACAAAGGTTCCCCATATGACAGACCCATTGTTCAAGGAGTCACAGGACGCTGCCATAAGCAATGAAGCGCTCTACAGCTATACGGATGGCATGATCAATGAAGATCAGAACCAGGGCTACACATCCATCCTGGAGACAACGGAGACTCTTGTAGAGGATGGTGACAGCACCAGAACCGTGAAAGCATATAATTATGATAAATTTTTTGATGCCATAGCGGTGGCTAATAATGATAAATGGGATGATGCTTCTGCGGCCTACACATCCTGGCGTCCAATAGGTAATAAGGGAAACAGGACTGACAATACATTAGAAAATGCCAAGGTGTCTGACCGGGTACGCCAGTTTGCGATTGACTGGTATCTGGATGATGAGATCAAGAAACTGGTGAAGGATGTCCAGAACAACCCGCAGGAGAAAGAGGATCAGGATGGAACAGTGCCATATTCAGATGAAACATACGATGAGGCGCTGGCCAGGGCGATTAAGAAGGCGAAAAACTATTTGAAACCCTTCTTTGCATATGATATGGATGAAATCTATGCGGTTGAATGGGATGGAGAGGAAGACGGCGGAAAGGATAAAGACCCAACGACACTTTCCGCAGATATGCTTTGGGGAGAAAAAGATAATACAAGTGACGGCTATTATTTTGGCAATTCCTGTTATCTCCCTTACGGTACATATGTGGTTGTGGAACAACAGCCCAAATATGATCAGCTGGAGGACTTTAAGAACCGGCATTACCAGATTGACCGGCCAAAGGAAGTGACGCTGCCAGCTGTTTATGACAGCTATGAAGGCTCCCAGTCATCCCCGGAAACAATGAATGGTTACTACAACTATAACCCGGCGATCACCCAGGCTGAGATGGAAAAACGGTATAAGATCCGTTTTAACGAAGAAATGTCCCAGGCCATTAAAGGAAGGAATGCCGATGGGGACTTTGAGGTATATAAGTATGGTATGGATATCGACCAGATCCGTAACGGCGAGGTTGAACCAGGAACCGGAGACTATTTTGCCCTGACACAGGATGAATTTAAGCCATACAAGAATTACTATAATAGCCAGGATGACCGGACAACAGGGGATGTCCCATATTACCTTTCAGAAGGATCATCCGGCCGTGTACCGGTGTCAAAGTATTACCGATACAGTTCCGTGTCGGAACAGGCTGGCGCAGCAGATGGAGTGCCATTCCCTGGAGGAAAAGAAACGGAGGATAATATACCAGGGATTGAATACAGAGATGGCGTAAAAACAATGCAGGGTGTGCAGAAAGCCTATGATGGCCTTTACGCTGCCATGCTTGTTCCGTGGACAGTCACAGCAAGCGAAAACGCAGGCGAAGAGGCTGAAGACAGTAAACTGCAAGCCAATGGAGAAAGTTCCTATAAGGGATTCGACTATATCAAATTCCGTAACCGCTTCTTTACAGCTAAATTGCGGATCGAAAAAATAGACAGCGAAACTCATGAGAACATCCTGCATGATGGGGCGATTTTCCAGATATATGCAGCGAAACGGAATGATTCCCCCGATGGAAATGGACAGGTCATGTTCTATGAAGAGGATACAACGGTTACTGGCAGCCGGGAGTTTCTGGAAGCCATGCGGGCAGAAAGGATCGTACCTGTGAAACGCAGCCAGGAGGACGGGGCAGGAACCCTGTACAGCGGTGTTGTGCCAGCAGGAACCCCTATTTGTGAGGAATCTGAACAGATCATCCAGGGAGATGCTTTCGGAAACCGGACAGTTGAGTTTAAATCCTATTCGACAGTCAGGGATGGGCTTGTAAAGGATGAGGATACCAATACCAACCTGGTGTACCGGGATCAGACGGCCGGTTATGTGGAAACCCCACAGCCTTTAGGGGCGGGAGTATATGTACTCGCTGAAGTAAAGGCACCAGCTGGCTATGTCCGTACAAAGCCGGTAGCGATTGAGGTGTATAGTGACAAGATAAGCTATTACAAGGAAGGAAACAAGGACAAGCGGGTAATAGCCGCCATGTATGAATATCCCTCGGATCACCAGACTGCGAATGGGACAAAACCCCAGGATACAGTGAATGTAGCAAGGATCTATGCAGAAAATGCACCCATCAAACTGGAAGTTCAGAAACAGAAACCCACAGGAAAGGTGACATTCCGGATTGGGAAACGGATCGAAGGCAGCCTTACAGAAATTGGCGGAAATCCAGAACTGGAGTATGCGTATTCCAATGGAACCTACCTGGGATATGCATACCCGAAGGGGACGCTCGAACGCCTTATGGCACTGAAGAAGGCAGGTGAAGATGTAGAGATCGTATATGACGGGAATAATTTCGCCGGGTATGGGTATGTGACAAGAGAACGTGAGACAGCAGACGATGAAAACCCGTTTGTGGCGGGGGCAAAACTCACGATGTTTGATGCCATTGAACTTAAGCCTTCCGGTGATACCCAGGATCATGCCTTTGAAGGGCTTACAATCAACCGGAGTGACAACGGGAATGTCCAGGAGATGTTTGTGAAGAAGGGATATGCTGGAACAAAGGTTGATATGGTCAAAGAGAAGGATGAAAATGGGAAAGAGATACTTACAGACTATGTAGTGGGTGTTGATAAAGATGGAAAACCCATCACGCAGAAGGGATATATCTGGGGAGCAGATACCGTAGAACGGCCTGACACGGATATTTTATATTATGACCTGGATTCCCTTTCGCTTACATGGACAGAGAAGATCGATGGAAGGGATCTGCTTTATGGCTGGGATAAAAAACACAAAAAAGTATCCATACAACAGCTGGAAAGTGATAAACAGAACCAAGATAAGTCTGACCGTGAACCATCTATTTACGCTTTTTCAGGAGGTCAGGCCGTATTTGAATTTACAGGGGGAGATTTCACAAAGCTTTCATATGACCCAGTGAACAAAATGTTTGAAGGGGATTTCGCACAGCTGAAGTGGGTAAGCAGGATCCGTGACTGGAAAATGTCAGAAGGAACCATTGTATACCATCTGGATCGGGAAGGAAACCGCGATGCTATGGTGGATCCCTATACAGGAATGGCATATGTACTGGAGCCTAAGACAGATGAAGATGGAAACCATGTTGCAGACAGGGTTCTTGTATGGCCGGTAAATATTGCAAAGGATGACGCAGGAAATGTGATATCTCGTGACAAGATCACCACATCCCGTATTGCGACAGTAGGTGAAAATGAAGATGGCTATCATGAGAATGAAGTGATCGAGCCGGAAAACCCTTCAGGAAACCCGGTAGAGGAAGCCGATAAACCTTCATTTGAACATACAGAGTCAGGATATATAACAGGCACATGGAAATCAGACGGAGGGGAGGAAAGCCATAAGGAAGAAACCGTAAAGAAAAACAAACAGGGCCAAAATATGAATGAAGAGGTTTTAAACAGCATCAATAACGGAACATTCTTAAAATATATGAATCCGGTATATGATGAGCATGGCCTGGTGCTTTACTATCAGAGAAGTGATGAGACGTATGATAAAGGAACAGAATTGTATGACCGAAATGGTGATTTTGTTCGTTACAAAAATTCCGACCAGCTGGAAAAGTACAATAATGCAGCCTATGTACTGGATGAGCATGATGTGCTTTATGATGGCCGTTCTGACCAGGAAACACAGGCCCAGGACAAGCTGTATCACCGGATGGGAGAAAGCTATATCCTGGAGAATACCTGGGTGACTTCAGACAAGTATCCAAATGACCCATTCAGGGAAGAAGAAACGGAGGGTCAGGCCGACCTCCTTAAACGTGTCCCAGCTGGATCTTATATCGTGGAAGAGTTGTCTGTGCCATCGGGTAAGGGATATGTAAAGAGCCTTCCCACAGGAATTACCATTGGAGAGGACACAGCGCTGCAAACGGTGAAGATAACAGATGATACGACAAAGGACTACATAGAAAAAGTAGACAGTGGAACCATTGGGAAAGTTGCAATCCGGGATATGTCAAAACAGGATAGGAGTGGAAAACCTGCAGTGGCAGGGGAGAGTGAAGAGACTGTTGGAAATTATACTAACAGCCAGATTGCAGGTGCGGAAATTGCCCTGTATCCAGCCAAATTCATTGCAGATATTACTCAGCCGGATGGATACCGTCTGGAAAAGGCATCAGATGAGCCGCTGGTGTTTGAATCTACCAACAGCCGGGCCGGTTCTGTGGAAAAAATCCGGGCAGAGTGGACAACGGGAGATCTCCCCATCTATATCGAGGGGATCCCAGAAGGGTATTATATCCTGGAGGAACTTTCTGCACCGGTTGGATTCATAAAGGCAGACCCAGTCAATGTCCAGGTTACGAGTGAGGGAGAGATCCAGAATATCCTCATGAAAGATGACCATACAAAACTTGCGTTTAAAAAATACACGCAGGATAAAGACGGGCAGAAACTTCTTCCAGGAGCGGAGTTTGCTTTATACGAAGCAAAAAAGGATACAGATGGGAATGTAGTTTATGAAAATGGAATCCCACAATATGAAGAATCAAAGAAGGTCACAGGATGGATTTCAGATGATGCTACAGACTATACAGAGACGATCCAACTCCGGGATTACCCGAACACTTCAGGAAAAAATGAGGTAACAGGGTTTACCCATGATTTTGAGGCAATGTACCAGAAACATGGTATCTACGGAACCGGATTCACCTGGTCAGTGGAACGAACCGCAACCCGTGACAGTACAGCTTCCAATGTCTGGGTACTGGAGGATGGAAACCGTGTGGTAGTAAGGAAAGAGAATGGAAATGAAATGGTCACATTCCCGCCTTCCATGAGCAAGGAAGACCGAGATGGATTCAAAGCAGCATATGCGGATATGATTGGTGAGAAGCGTACCCTTAAATGGGCAGTTACCCGAACCGCAACCATACAGGTTATTGACCGGATCGATTCAGAAGTCTCAGGCGGAGGGGCAGCAAAATACCCAACGGCGGCAACACTGGAAGCAACCATACAGGAGACCGGCAAAAAAGTCCGGATTAAGGCGTTGTACAATGGCCAGGAATATGAATACAGCTATAAGTTTAATTATGAGGCGCTTCCAGGAATAAGCAGCTACGCGAATACATGGCTTACGGCAGATGGGCTACAGCGGGCAGATTACCTGCCAGTGAATGCGCAATATGTACTTGTAGAGGAAAAAGCACCGCTTGGATATGCAAAAGCTGATCCGGTGCTGATATCTGTGGATGAGATCACAGACATACAGCTACACGATGTATGTAATGAGCGCAGCGCAATGGTGATATCTAAAATATCATCAGAAACAGGAAAAGAACTTGCTGGGGCAAAGCTGGCACTATACCGTGCGGATGAGCAGGGCGGGCTTACACTGGAAGATAACTACCTGATTGAAACGTGGGTCACAGGAAATGATGGCGTGTATACGGAACTTGACCTAGTCAATGGCCTGATACCTGATGGATTCAGGGAAGGGGACTTAAAGCCACATTATATTTACGACCTGCCAGATGGCATCTACTATCTGACAGAACAGGCAGCACTGCCTTATTATACAGCCATTGAGCCTATGCGGCTGGAGTTCACAGGAGGAGAAAGGATACAGATTGTACGTGCAACGGATAAGCCAGTAGTCGGAAAGCTGGTGGTCAATAAGACGGATGAAACAGGCAACAGCCTGTCAGGAGTCATATTTGAACTGACGGCAAAGTCGGAGAATGGCAAAACTGTAGATGGTTTCCCAAGGAGGCTGTCAGATGTGAATGGAACCGTTACAGCAGAAAACCTCCCAGTAGGTGAAACAGTAGCGGACGGAACGATCCGCCCATATACATATACCCTTAAAGAGATTGTCCCGCCAAATGGTTTTGCGGCAAATAAGGAGCCATACATATTCCGCTTTGATGATGGGACAGATACATATACCAAAGACCATACAGTCACGATCACCGTCCATGAGGCAACTGTAAAAAACAGCCCAACCCAGATTTATTTATCAAAGAAGGATCTTACACATTTGAATGATGAGGGAACGGATGGAATATATGTTGATGGGGCAGAACTTGCAGTCTACAAAGTAAGTTCCTTGAATGAAAACGGCGAGTATACATACAGAGAAGAAGACCTGTTTGAACGTTGGATCAGCTCGAAGGCAGAAGGTGCCCATTGCTTAAAAGGGCTGATCGCAGGCCAGTCTTATGTAATGGTTGAACTGACGGCCCCAGATGGATACACGCTTATGAAACCAATATTGTTTACAGTGACAGCGGACGGGAATGGGATCAACCATGTATCGAACCAGATGTCAGTAGTGAAGGCGGAGTATGTAGAGGATATAGTAGCGGCTGTAACCATAAAAGGGCGCAGCATATCAAGAACCGAGACGGCCATTTTGAACCAGCAGGGACAGGAGGTATTACGGTTTGAGAATACAGGGGAAGACCAGGTATTCCATGAAAATGATGGGCTTTCTGATGGGGAGACCTATACCTTTGCAGAGCACACAATTTATTCAGATGGAACAGACACAGTAACGAAAAAAGTGACACGACGGGTATATTTTAATGAAGCAGGAGAGTTCCTGTATAAAACCCGCAGGGCTGACCGGACAGAACTTTCGCTCACAGACCGTAACGGGACTGTAATCAGCCAATTTGAGCCAACTGCCGACCAGCAGGAGCAGACCATCAAAAATACGGTCAATCCAGAAAATCCACGCGTAACTGTGAAAAACAGGAATGGAGAAGAAGGGGAGCCGATTCTTTCAGGACAGCCAGTTATCTGCACGATCCGGTGGTTTAACCCGCTCCATACAACAGAACCTATAACTGTGACAGCAACCTTGGATGAGAATCTGGAGATCCTGGATGCATATGACGGTACAGCGGAAGGGAAAACAATCACATGGCTTATCGGTACAGCGGAACCCTTTGCTTCAGGCAGCGTTTCTTTTGCGGCATCCATTGCTAAAGACACTGCTGAGGCAACAGAAATTGCCGTTACCGTACAGACAGGATCCAAGACCTATGAGACAGGGAAATACATACCAATCCAAAAAGATAATTGCCTTACAGTATGGAATGAACTGACCGGGTCAGGGAAAGAACAGCACAGGAACGAGGAATCCGTATTTACCATCCGGCTGTGGGATAAAAAGGGAAATGAACTTGCAGGGAAATATGCCTATACGGGCAGCAGTACCGGAATGTTACGAAGCGGTGACAGCATTACGCTCCGTGGAAATGAGTTTATTACCATAGACCCAGCAACATTTAAAAGCTGTAGTTATGAAGTGGTGAGAAAGGAAGATGGAAAAGAAGTATCATCCCATCACACAAAAGGTGTTATATCCGAAGATGGGGCAGCGGCATGGTTTAGCCGTTCTGTAGTAGACGAGAATGACCGCGACCTGTTTGTGAAGGGAACCCCCTATTTCCTGACAGAAACCACCATATACACAGATAGGGAAAGGCAGACCAGCAATAAGTTCTCATTTAATATTGCTGATGATGCAGTAAGTATCAATGGAGTAGGCGGATATGATAAAGAAACAGAGGTATCCGTCGCAAAAGCAGACATTTTAACCGGACAATATATTTCTGGTGCCTATTTATTACTGACAGACGATAGTGGAAACATCATAAAGGAATGGGTATCTGGAGAGGAGGCGTTTAGCCTCTCTGGGCTTACTCCCGGAAAAACATACCATATTCATGAAAAAATGCCGCCGTCCGGCTATGGTTATGCGCTGGATCTGACATTTACCATGAATGGAGATGGGGCCGTAGAGGAAATCCTGATGGAAGATAGGCAGACAGAGGTTGTGATATCTAAAAAAGATATTACTAACGGTGAAGAACTTCCTGGTGCCCACCTGCAGATTATTGATAAAGGAGGAAATGTAATAGAGGAGTGGATCTCCACTGACACACCGCATAAGATTGTTGGAAAGCTTCTGGCAGATGAGAGTTATACGCTGCGGGAGACGATTCCGGCAGATGGATTTGTGATCGCAAATGATATACAGTTTACTGTAAACCATGATGGGAGCGTAAACTATGTGGAAATGAAGGATGATACAACAAAAGTCAAAATTTTCAAGAATGTGTTTGAAGTTCCAAATGACAGCGCCACCTCATCAGAGGCCCGTAGGAAAACCCCGCTTGCAGGTGCAGTATTGCAGATATTAAATGAGGATAAGACCCCAGTTTTCTATGAGGGAAGGGAGATGATATTTACAACAGGGGAAAGTTTCACACTTTTTGAAAAACAGCTGGTTGCAGGAAAGACCTACTGGTTGCATGAAGTAAAACCGGCACCGGGTTATGGATATGCGGATGATGTAAAGTTTACTGTATCAGAGGATGGTTCGGTTGATATTGTCGAAATGGAAGACAAGCCCACGATTGCGGCCATTACGAAAACAGATATTACAGGAAGTAAGGAAATACCTGGATGTGAAATGCAGCTTGTAGACAAAAATGGGACAGTGATCGACCAATGGATTTCAGGAGAAGGGCCGCATATTATTACGGCAAAGCTTCTTGCAGATGAAACATACCGGCTGATTGAGACCAACCCGGCACCAGGCTATGCCTATGCAAAGGACGTGACCTTTACCGTTAATCATGATGGAACTGTAAATAAAGTTGAAATGAAGGATGATATTACAAAGGTTGAGATCCTGAAAGTAAATGCGGAAACGGGCCGTCCATTGGCAGGTGCTGTATTTGAAATCTGGGATCATGCTGGAAATGTAATCGATAAGTGGGTTTCCACAGAAACTGCCCATAAAGTGTATGGAACATTAAATGCAGGAGAGACATATATTCTGCACGAGGTATCCGCCCCGTCTGGCTATAAAAAGATGGAAGATGTAGAGTTTAAAGTAAATGACTATGCGGATGTATTGACCATTATTGCTGATAACAGGAAGAATGGGGGCGGCGGAAACAGTTCCGATTACACAATAAGGATCAAAAAAGTTGATACGGACGGTAATGCTGTTCCAGGAGCAGCGTTTAAAGTAACAGACGGAAGTGGAAACGTGCTGTCTGGTGTAAGGGAGGAGAATGGAACTGTATTCAAATTCCATGTAAAGACACCACAGACGCTTACTGTGTCGGAAATCACACCTCCGCAGGGATATACACCACTGGAGAATAGCTATCGGATTGAACTATCAAAAGAAGGAGATGCCATTTTGCTGAATGGAGACAGCAGTTTTTATCAGGATCAGGCAGACAGTTATGTATTTTATGCAGTGAATGAAAAAACACCGCCCCAGATTCCGGTGCAGCCATCTAAAAAAGGAACAATCACGGCGGAATTTGACGAGAAGCTATATGGGCTTGGACGGGCCAGGATTGGGGCAGAAGGCTCTGGGCTGAACCTCACTAAGACAGGCGATAACTTCCCGGCCAAAGAGGTGCTTGCACTGCTTTCCATATCATTACTGGGTATGGGAGTTTTGCTTGTGAAGAAAAGAAAGGGAAAAGGCTCCAATAAAAAGCCGCCTAAAGGAGGTGCCGGCGGAGCCTCAAGAACACTCACAATCCTGCTCATGGCACTTTGCATATCGCTTGCCGGGAATATCCAGGTATCAGCAGAAGAGAATACCATGGAAACAGCGCGTTACCAGGAAAGAACCTACCTGTCTGATACAGACGACCCACAAAAACAGAAGCCAGAATTTGAAGAGATGCTTTATGGGGAGGATGGGAATGCATATGTACTTTCTGGTATAAAGTATGAAACCCTGTCAAAAAAGAAAAACCCAGATCCATCAGAGAACCTCAAGGTCACAACGTCAGCGCCATTTACAGATACGGAAGAGAACCATATCCCAGAACAAGAGATCCGGGAAGAACAAACAGTGTGGTATCTGAAAAGCTATGAGGTGAAAGAGACTCAATTGGACGCCAGAGAAGAACCCGTATCAGATACGGTTGTTTACCGGGATATCCCGGTAAACAGCCAGATCCCTGAAATGGCAGCATTGGAAGTAACAGATTCTGTAACAGGGGATACGCACCAGATCCAAGTGCCGCTGGCAGAAAAACATTATGGGACGGAGAAATGGATTGGCGGTTTCATGTTCCCGATTACAGTCAGTAATTATGACGCAAACGTGTTTGAACTGAATGGGAAAGAGATCCAGCTATCAGAAACGGAGCCGCTCAAGGGCTACGAAAAGGATCTTCTGGATCTGATCGGTGTATCAGATTCAGATTACCGAATTACACAGATTGCCTGGAATGGGGAAGCGTATGAAGAAAATGGAGTCCTATGCCGAAAACTGACAGCAAGCGGTGAAATGCGTGTGACGGACTGCCACGCTGTGTATACAGGTGTTGCAAACCTGCCCGCAGTCTCTGCCAAAGAGATACAGGCTGTTTATACAGACCGGCAGCCAGCAACCTCTTCGGAGGCACAGGAAGGAACCTATACATATACGATTAAAGCCACTGCAACGTATACGCTGGATTCTGAAACGCTGACCAAAAAATCATTTTTGGATCATCTGATCGAATTTATCAGTAATCCTGTGGTGCTGGCTGTTCTGCTCCTGCTGCTGTTTGCAGTCCTTGTTCTATGGATTGTAAGGCGGCGAAAAGATGACAAGAAATTCCAATATATCTCTTTAAAGAAAGATAACAATGAAGAAAAGGAAGAAGGAGGATCATGAAAAAAACCGTTACAATAGCAGTTTGCGGATCGCAGCCCCGTATAGGGGCTACGACCCAGGCACTACAGATTGTGGCATATCTACAGATGATGGGATATCTTGCCGCGTACATTGCGCTTGATGGCTCAGATTATATAAATAATATGCAAAAGCTGTACCAAGGGGTAACAGAAGACAAAAGCTGTATTATTTATGAGCGCATATGCTTGTACCAGTCAGTGACCGAGCCAAAGACAGAAGATGAGGAATATGAATTTCTGGTAAAGGACTATGGTGCGATGAGCCTTAGCACATTCAACCGGGTATCATTTTTAGAGCAGGATATACAGGTTATATGTGCAGGGGTCAAACCTAATGAAGTGTTCGTATTAAATGATATTTTAAAGCGGCCGGAATTTAATGATGTAAAGTTTATTTTCAGTTTTGTTCCACACGACCAGAAGGAAGGCGTACTTTCAATGATGACAAAACGGGCGGACAATACATTCTTTGCCAATTATAACCCAGACCCATTTGCATACGATGCCACTATGAATAAGAGTTACCGGTTACTGATCGGTGAGCGCATGGCTGGAACTTCGGGAGAAAAACAACGCAGGGGAATAGGGTATAGATGGAGGATTCTCCGGGCTTCCTTGCGGCAGAAACGAAAAAATGTGTTTGAAAGCCCGGCAGTTCGTGCTGTGCTTCTGGTTGTGTACACGTTTCTGATCGGCCAGCTATTTTACAGGATGTAAAATATGTCAAAAATGAGATAAGTAAAAAAATATGAGATAGTCCAATACGCATGAATCCAGTAACTATGCTATGTTTGAAAAGAAAGGAAACATTATGGGAAAAGAAAAATTTCAGCCAGTATTGCAGGCTGGGGCAGATGAAGAGAAGGCCAGGGAAAGGAGACAGGATAAACTTAAAGAGAAATTTGGGTTCACAGGGAAAGACGTTGTGATCATTGAAAAAGAGAATACACTAAAGTTCACGATAAAAACCATTACTGGGCTGGTGCGTTTTCTCGCCACAGTTATGATCATTGGTCTGGCGTTTATCGGCATGATAGCATTATTCTATGGGGAACCGCGTGCAGCGTTGGGAAATGTTTTTAACAGCGTGCTGGATGAAACCTGTAGGGCTGTCCCGGTGATTGCGGAAATACTTGGTATGTAACACTGCTGACAGAAAATCTATTTTTGAAAGGTGGAAAAAATGAGGAGGAGCGTGATGGATAATGGGCTATTTTGCCTATTTACTTTTACCGTAGTTGCGTGTGTAATTGCTCTGTCATGGAAGTTGCTGGACGACTTAAAGGGGGAGGCAGAATATCAAACAATCCGTAGGATAGCGGGTATGGAAGAGGGGGAGAAAATTATGGGGCCTGGTGGCACGGATCCGGGATATGGCATACAGCTTCCGGATATCCAGGAAGATATTTTAAAATCAATCAACCCGGCATATACAGCATGGCTCTACATACCAGATACAGAGGTGAATTATCCGGTTGTCCTTTCACAGGATAACCAGGATTATCTAAAGAAGACATTTGAAGGAAATGATAACGCGAATGGAACATTGTTTTTCGACTGTTCCAATCCCCCGTTTTCATCACTAAACACAGTGATCCATGGCCATAATATGAAGTCTGGAAAGATGTTTGGCCAGTTGGACGGCTATCTTTCATATGATTTTTTAAACAGCCATCCGTTGGTATATGTATTTCACCAGGGAATATGGTCTGTATATCAGATATTTGCAGTTTATCAGGCAGACAATCAAAAAACGGATCCCTATCGTTATCTGTTTTCTTCCAGGGATGCATTTACTGAATTTGTGAAGCACTGCCAGCAGAACAGCATATATAAGGCCAGCGATAAGGGGACAGGCGTAGAAGAAATCCTAACCCTATCTACCTGTTATGGAAAAAATAAGAAACTGATCGTACAGGCGGCTCTTCTACCACAGGATACGCCTTATAGCAGTAGGGAGGTTACTGAATGAGAACAACAAAAGATATTGATAAAAAAATACAGGCCGTTCTGGATGATAATGAACGAATTATACAGCGGGTAAAAAATGACCCAGATGAATGGTTCCGGTTCCTCGATTGCTCGGCCCATTTTGTGTTCTATCCGGCAAAGGAGCAGTTACAGATCTATGGGCGAAGACCAGATGCCATAGCAGTAGCCGAGGGAAAAGTATGGAGCACCCAGATGGGGATGCATATGAAACGCAATACGAAGGGAATCCCTGTCCTTGATGATAAAAACCCCTATAGGCTAAGGGTTAAATATTATTTTGATATCACAGATGTAAGTCCATACATAAAGGGGGCAAAAAAACCTCAGTTATGGGTATTCCCCAAAGATGGCTTAGGCCTGATAGCAGGAAATCTCCTGCAGGACGCACAGGGCATTGCACCAGAGGAAAAGCTGTGGAAATGGGTTGGTATGCAGACAGAAACGGCAGATGCAGGTATGCAGAAAGCAATCCATACAGCAGTGGCATATCAGGTATTTGCCCGCTGCAAATTGGATCTGGATACCTGTATGGGGCTTAACCGGACATTGTTCCCAGAGGAACCGCAGATGGCAGACAGAATCCCCGATGCCGCAAAGGAAAACTTTGAGAACTTGTTAGACCAGATTACTAATGTGTCCCGCATTACATTCAAAGAACTCATCAGGAACATCCGCCTGTATGAAAAGGCACAGGCTTTATCAGAGGAAACTACATTACAGCAGTTGGAGTCAGTATATGAAGCAAGAAAGGCAGGAACACAAAACCTGCCAGATGACAGGATGTTCCAGGGCTACAGCGATGATGAGGTAAATATGGCGTGCTTGATACTTAAGCAGCCAGAGAAAAAAATACTTGAAGACCGCAAGGAAGAATCACAGGCCACAAATGCGTATGGAATAGGGGATACAGTTTATCTGGATGGGGATGAGTACCAGATTGCAAACGTGGATGACAGGAAAGTGGAATTACGGCCATTGGGAATGCTGTATTCCGTTTCCAGAGTAGAAGACCGTCAGGCGTTTGACCAGCTGCTGCTGTTGGATTCCAGCCGCTTAATACAGGAGGAAAAGGCAGAAACCAAGGGCAGTGCCTTAGAGGAAACGAGAGAGAATTTCCGTATTACTAATGATGAACTGGGTGTTGGTACAGCAAAAGAAAAATTCCGTCATAATATGGACGCAATCACAGCCCTGAAGAGAATCGAAACAGAAAATCGGATAGCCACACAGGAGGAACAGGATATATTATCCAAGTACGTAGGATGGGGTGGACTGCCGGAGGCTTTTGATGAAAACAGACCAGGATGGGAAAAGGAATTTGCAGAACTTAAAATGGCCTTAACAGAAGAGGAATACAGTTCAGCAAAGGGTTCCGTATTAAACGCACATTACACCCCTCCGATGCTGATTCGTTCCATCTATACCGCTTTAGGAGAGATGGGTTTTTCTTCCGGGAACCTTTTGGAGCCAGCCTGTGGTACAGGAAACTTCTTGGGGATGCTGCCTGAAAATATGTCTCAGACAAACGTGTTCGGTGTGGAACTGGATACCATTTCCGGCCAGATTGCACGGCACCTCTATCCCAATGCAAGCATTTCTGTCATGGGGTTTGAAAAAACAGCTTTCCCCAACAATTTTTTTGATGTAGTAGTGGGAAACGTGCCTTTTGGGGACTATGGGGTTGCAGACAGGGCCTATGACAAATACAATTTCCTTATCCATGATTATTTTATAGCAAAGGGCTTGGATCAGCTTAGGCCAGGAGGCATTATGGCGGTGATCACATCTGCCGGTACAATGGATAAGAAAAACGCCTCAGCCCGGAAATATTTTGCAGAGCGTGCGGAACTGATCGGAGCCGTCCGTTTACCAGACAATGTTTTTAAAGCCAATGCAGGAACAGAAGTCATGACGGATATCCTGTTTTTCCAGAAAGCAGTCGATACACTGCCTCCTGACCCTTCATGGATCTACTCGGAAAGTAATGTCCCTCAAGATTCCATGTTCCATCCCGGAGACAGAGTATCTGTCACAAAGTCTTTATGGGATGCTAATGACTGGATGATGCGGGAACATACATACGAATATACAGTCGTGCGGGAAGGCACCTGGACTGCCGATACCAATGGCCGGGAGATGTATGTTGTTAAAGATGATGAAGGAAATGAAACAGAATACCAGGCGTTGGAAATGAACCTGATTAAACAGGCGGATATTTATACATACAACAAATATTTCCAGGAACATCCGGAAATGGTACTGGGGGATCTGCGTCTGGAATCTGGGCCATTCGGGAAAAGGCTGACGTGCAAGGCAATAACAGACGGCACCACTATTGAAGAAAAAATCATATCAGCTATCAAAAATTTCCGCGCTTATATGCCAGATGCGGATGTGACCCAGATCCAGACACTGTCCGACAAGACAGAAACAGTAATCCCGGCAGATATAAATGTGAAAAATTTTTCATACACGGTGGTAAATGGCGAAATTTACTTCCGGAATAATTCGTGGATGGTTAAGCAGGTGCTGTCAGTCGACCAGACGGAGCGGGCAAAGAACCTGATTGCATTAAGGGATGAGGGCTACCGTTTGCTGGGATTAGAACTGGAGAACCGCACAGATGATGAGATCTATTCACAAATGAAAAAGCTGAATGACCTGTATGATAATTTTGTAGAAAATTACAGCGCGATCAACGCAAAGGCAAATCAGTTTTTCAAGGAAGACGTGACATTCCCATTCTTAAGCACATTTGAGAAACTGGGAAAAAATAAGGAGGTATTAGGGAAAGCAGATCTGTTTTCCAAACGAACCATATCTCCAAAGGTTTCCGTGGAACACGTGGACTCCCCACAAGAGGCGGTTTTGATATCCCTTTGCGAAAAAGGGAAGATAGACCTGGAGTTTATGTGCAGCCTTCTGCCAAAAGGAACACTGCCGGAAAAGGTTATTTCAGAGTTGAAAGGTTCCGTGTTCAGAGATCCAGCTAAGATCACGTCTGACCCATATAGTGGATATGTGACAGCAGATGAATACTTATCGGGTAATATTAGGCTTAAAATGGAGCAGGCAAAGGCAGCTGCCCTAAATGATGTATCCATGGATTTCAATATAGCGAAGTTAAAAGAAGTGCTTCCGAAACGTCTGGAAGCACAGGAGATAGAGGCTCATCTGGGAGCCACATGGATTGCCCCCAAATATATAGAGGACTTCATAAAAGAAGTATTCAATATACCGGAATGGAGAGCCTCATCGTCCAATGAGTCGTTAATGCCCCATGTTACATTTTTGGAGGAGAATGCGGAGTGGAACGTCAGCAATAAGCGGCTTGGAAATGATAAAGAAACCTTCCCGCTTGCAACTACAAAATATGGGACTGCCCGTAAAAATGCATTTGAAATACTGGAGAATGAACTTAATCTGCGGGACAATAAGGTTTATGACAGTGTTGGTGAAGGCAAGTACATATTAAATAAAAAGGAGACTGCTTTATGTAATGCAAAAGCGGAGGTATTGAAAGCTGATTTTGAAAACTGGATATTTAAAGACCCACAGCGAAGGGCTGAACTTGTAGAAACATATAACAACAAATTTAATAACAGTCGCCCAAGGGCATTTGATGGTTCATTCCTTAGCTTTCCGGGCATGAACCCTGAAATCACATTAAGACCCCACCAAAAAAATGCAGTAGCCAGGACGCTTTTTGGCGGAAATACACTTCTTGGTCATGTGGTGGGTGCGGGAAAAACATATACGATGGCCGCCTCAGCTATGGAAGCTAAAAGGATTGGTATCGCACACAAATCCCTGTTTGTCGTACCCAACCATTTAACAGAACAATGGGGGATGGATTTTTTGAAACTGTACCCAGCGGCCCAAATCCTTGTTGCCACAAAAGAAGATTTCACACCTGAAAGGAGGAAAAGGTTCTGTGCTAAAATCGCCACAGGCGATTATGATGCAGTAATCATTGGACATAGCCAGTTTGAAAGGATCCCTCTCTCAGTAGAACGCCAAGCTTATTATATTGAACGCCAGATCAAGGCGATCACTGAGGCAGAAAAGCAGTCAGAAGAAGGGGAAAAGCTAACGATTAAACAGCTAGAGAAGACCCGCAAAAAACTCCAGACAAAACTGAATAAATTAAATAATTCGATACAAAAGGATGATGTTATAACATTTGAACAGTTGGGTATTGACCGCCTGTATGTGGATGAAAGCCACTATTATAAAAATCTATACCTCTATACTAAAATGAGCAATGTGGCAGGGATACAGCAGACAGAGGCCGCAAAATCATCCGATCTATATCTAAAGTGCCAATATTTAGATGAATTGACAAATTATAAAGGCATTATTTTTGCCACGGGTACGCCATTGAGTAATTCCATGGTCGAGATGTATACCAATATGAGATACCTGCAAAGAAACCTTCTGGAAGAATATGGCCTGGAACATTTTGACGCCTGGGCTGCCAATTTTGGCAATGTGGTAAATGCTGTGGAGTTGACACCGGAAGGGGTGGGGTATCGTACAAAAAAGCGTTTTTCAAGTTTCTCCAACTTGCCCGAACTGATGTCATTATGGCATGAAAGCGCTGATATACAAACCTCTGATATGCTGAACCTGCCGGTACCAGAAGCAGAAATAATCAATGTGAAAGTACAGGCAAGCGATCTTCAGAAAGATATGATAAGGGCCATATCAGAAAGAGCGGACATGGTCAGAAACCAGGGGGTAGACCCTAGCGTGGATAATATGCTTAAGATCACAAATGATGGGCGGAAACTGGCGTTAGACCAAAGGCTGATAAACCCACAAATGCCGGATACAGCAAACTCCAAAGTCAATACCTGCGTGGATATCACACACCGTATATGGGAAGAAACAAAAGAAGCAAAAAGTACACAAGTCATCTTTTGTGATCTCTCCACTCCAAAAGGGGATGGGAGTTTTAGTGTTTATGATGATATAAGGAAAAAGCTGTGTATGAAGGGCGTACCAGAAAATGAAATAGCCTTTATACATAACGCAAAGACAGAGGATCAGAAAAGTAGGCTGTTTCATGCTGTAAAGGAAGGAGCAATCCGTATCCTTATGGGATCTACCCTCAAGATGGGGGCTGGAACCAATATCCAAGACCGTTTAATAGCGCTCCACCATCTGGATATCCCATGGCGTCCATCTGATATAGAGCAGAGAGAGGGAAGGATCGTGCGGCAAGGGAATGTAAACCCGGTAGTACAGATATACCGCTATGTCACATCGGATACATTTGATGCATATTCCTGGCAGACGATTGAAAACAAACAGAAGTTTATTGGACAGGTAATGACATCAAAGTCACCTGTTAGGAAATGCTCGGATATTGATGAGGCAGCACTGTCCTATGCAGAAGTAAAAGCACTGGCAACGGGGAATCCTTACATCAAAGAAAAAATGGAACTGGATGTTTCCATTGCAAAACTCCGTATGGAGCGTGCCGCGTTCCAAAGTGACCAGTACAGATTACAGGACAATTACAATATCCATCTCCCGAAAAAAATTGCACGTCTGGAAACCCTTATTGCGGGTATGGAAACTGATATTAAAACTTATCAGGAAAACCGTCCTGTGCAAGATGATTTTCTAATGCGGGTTGGAGAGAGAAACTATAATAACCGGTCTGAGGCGGCCAAGGCATTAAGGGAAATCATGACGCAGAACTGCTGCGTATATGGGAAAGAGTTTGAGGTTGGAGGTTATTTGGGCTTTTCTCTGAAAGCCTCCATCACATATGAGAGCCAGAAGTTCCTATTAAATCTCCAGGGGGCAGTATCCCACAATATTCAGGTCAGCAGTAATGATGGGGCAATGATGGGAACGATCACAAAACTCCTCAATGCAATGCCGGAGCGTTTAGAAAACCTCCGGGCAAGCCTTGAAGAAACCAAGGCTGTATTGGAAACCACCAAGAATGAAATGGATAAACCGTTTGTGCATGAGGCTGAATACAAAAGCAAATTGGAGCGGCTGAATGAATTAAATGACCTGCTTAATATATCAGAGAATGAGGACTCCAAGATGAACATTGGAATAGGCGAAGATTTGTCAGAAATAGTACAGCCCGATCTCGATATAGGCAGCTGGGATATGTTTGAGAACTACGACCCATATAGTCATCCGGAGTACACAGATATGGAACTGGATAAGGCAGAATTGATAGTGACTTCAGAAACATTGTCTGCCAATAAAACACCAGATCCAGAAGGCAAAGACCTGCCCAATATCAAAGAAATGCCACAAATGAACGGAACTCTAGAAGAAACAGAAACAACCGCCCCGCCACAGGACAGATATGAACTGCGCTTTTCAACGATTGGAAATGGGATTACAGTATGGAACCAAGCAGCCCCGATAGAATCTGCCCCAGTTGATAGGAACCATAAAGCGGCCGATTATGAAACAATAGCATATATCTCGCCTGATGGGACAAATATAACCTACTTTATAGAGTCTGACAGACTTCCGGAGGAAGTGAAAACACAGATCACCCAAGCAGCAGAAAAACAGAAGGAAGAATATGACATAGATAAGTTGAAGCTGCAAAGTATGGAAATCACCAAAGATATATATGACCAGAAGGAAGATGCCTTAAAACCGTACGGATGGGCCGGACTTTCGTTTTATATGGAGGGTATAATCAAGCGTTCCCAGATCCAAGGAGAAATTGATTCGGGAGATATATACAGCAGTGGGCTGGTAGGGCCGATGGATGCAGTTAAGGCATATGTGGAGATAGAAAATAGTCCCTGGACTCACCATGAAAATATTTACGCGGTTGCACACAATGAAACAGGGGAAACAGAAACATTGTTGGTACATCCAAAGCAACTACAAGCAGTGGCCCAGTCTGAACTGGCAGAAAAGTATGGGAAAGCTGGGATTTTGACAGAACCGTTGGTTTATATCAGGTGGTCAGAAAGTCAGATGTTGCCAGATAATGGAATAATGCCTATCCATGAAGCAGAAGAACGGTTTGCAGCCTATGACCAGTCCCAGAACTTTATTCGGGATCAAGTGGATGAAGAGGACAATTATTCTTTTGGATATTACCACAAAACGTCCTTCTGTATCCTTTATGAAACGGAGAACGGATTAGAAAAGTATTCAGGCAGGTATGATTTAGGAGATGATGAGGGTGGTTTACTCAAGCATATATATAACGCACAGACCGCAGTGTTTGAAGATGACTACTTATATGCAGCAAACGAAAAAAGTTACGGGAGGGATTATGCGGAACAGATAAAAAATGCAAGTGAGGAGTTTATACACCATGATTTACCACGTTTACAGGTATGGCAGCGCTATGAGATTGTGGAGAGCGACGAAACCTACAGGACGGTGTGGAATATCAAAGATCGATTTTCCATGTCCAAAGAAAATGGGCAATATGGCCAGCTTGTATTAGAGAGGGAGCGCCCGCTGAGATTTTTGACGCTCGACGAAGCAAAAAAAATTATTGAGGAGCAGCTGGCTGCAAATGAGTTTATTCCCCACCACCATGCGGTACAGAACCATGCCATCCAGGCATATAAGAGGGATTACTGTACTTCTAAATTGGAAGCTGCATTGGCTACGTTCCCAAAAGAAAAAAATAAAATTGTGGAAACAGCCATTTTACTGGGATATCTTCCAACCAAGCAGGGAAAAGTATCTAAAATGCCCATGGATCGGATTGCAGTGGAATTTTCTGATAGAGTCTATCTGTTTTCAGTACCTGAGCAGAAAGGGGATATCCTTTGCAAAACATATAACAACAGTATAGAAAGGCCACAAGTGAACTATTATTTTTGCAAGTATAAGCAAGAAGAGCCAGAAACCATCTTCCAGGCTGTATTGGAACAGATCAAAAGAGATGGTTATCCATTGGATGAGATAGAACGCTTGGCAGGATATGAAGACTGTGATAAACAGATCCGGCAACATGAAATCCATATGGTGGCGAAAATGCTTGCTGCAATTCAAAAAAATAGCGATCCAGATGTGTATTCAGAGGTATACGGAAGGGAAGGAGAGAAACTGGAGCAAAAAATAGGGGAGAATATCATGAGCGGGCTGACCGCACCATATATCGCTGCCCTGGGTGAAATGAAAGAGCCTGAAGAAAAACAGGATATCCGAGTGATACAAGAGATTTTGTCAACCGAATCAAGACGCTCTCCCTTGAATTATTTAACAGCAGACAGCAGTGCCTTTACTTATATTAGGGATGATGTAGCAGTGCAGCAGAACATAACATTGAAAAGTGCGATTGGACAGATGCTGATTGACCGTATTGCCGGAAAAGGACAGACGTATTGGATCGGATTTTCTGCGGGACAGGAAGAGATATGTGTTATGTCGGGAAACAGGGAACAGATCACTTTCTCAGCAGAACAGCTTAATTTTGAAGTTGATTTAACAAAAACATGGCAGCTACGAGACAGCATAGCCCAGATATTCCGCCAAACATTGCCAGTCTATATCAATGACCCATATAATCGTCTGAACCTGCCGTTTGATGAATATGCGAAGCATGAGGAACAGAATCCATGGAGGGATATGAAGATAAAGTATGCAGTAGCGGGTATTAAAATGACAGATTACGACCAAAAGACGTTGGATACTTTGAACCGCCATTTTGGATATTATTTAAGCAATGAAGATATAAAAAAGGTAGCGATCGGCAAACATCCCTTGAATGGTGATGAAATCGAACAGGATGTGAAAGCAGCTGCGGAGCAGTTCTGTGACCAGGTTGTAGACCGATACTATGAGGCAGAAGAAATAGCTGTTGTTGAAATGGTGGCTAGTGACATTACATTTGATTTGGAGCAATAGAAATACTGCCCAGAAAGGGGAAGATAAATAAGATGGCAAATAGAAAAGTATTACTGCCCGATTCCAGATTACAGTTCCAGCAGATCTGTGTGGATTCATTCATTCCAAAGGAAATGTGCAAAAATGGGGTATGCCTTATTTTAGGGTTGCTATTCGCCGTGTTTGAGGGCAGCCCTTACCAGTTCCAACTTATGATGCTGCGGCATAGGGGGGTAAACATATTCAAAGAGCCGCTCATATATAGAGATCCAGGTAAACTCAACATAAAGGAGATCTGTCTGGATATAGAAAAATATATGGGTGGGGATATAGGCAGTGTATATCTCCAGATGGAAGGGAAGAATGGGAATATCGGCCTATCGTTTTGGAATGTAGAAGAGAGCAGTCTGAGATCGTTCAACATTGCCTACAAAGCAGCTGACCCGATTGATGAAAAGCAACTGTATGGATATGTGAATCAGGTCTACCAGGTATTTCAGCAGCATTATCAGAAACTAATGGAAAAGTTGGAATTACCTAAAAAATTGGAAAATGTACAAGGAGAGAATCAAGATGGAGAGAAAAATTGAAAGAAATAAAAAGTATGTAAGATACAAAGAAGGCGCGGCTTTATACTCTATGGGAATACAGTCCTTTATGAAAACTGCAAAAGAGGCCCATGCAGTCATTAAAATAAGAAATATTGCGCTGGTAAATATGGAGATCTTAGATGAGTATTTAGAGATGTTCCGGGAATAAAAAGAAAAAAATAAAAAGTACACAATATACAGTATACAACATATTGACAAATGCACATCATTGCTGTATAATACAAAATGTAAGTGACAGCATTGCTTGTGCAAAGCCTTTGAAGGAGGTAAAGAGGGCAATGCCGTCACGAAAAGATAATAAAGGAAGGGTGCTTCGGCCACGGGAATGCCAAAGGAAAGACGGTCTGTATATGTATCAGTATAATGATATGTATGGAAAGCGTAGAGTGATTTATGCTACAGATCTTCTGAAACTGAGGGAGCGTGAAAAGGAGGTCTTACGAAACTTAGAAGATAACATAGATAGTTATTTAGGCGAAAAAATGACGTTAAATGCAGCATATGAACGCTATATGTCAGGCAAAATAAACCTTAAACATTCAACCAAAGTAAACTATAATTATATGTATGATTTAGTTATACGGGATACATTGGGAAAACGTAAAGTAAACAAGATTTGTTTTTCTGAACTGAAAGCGTTCTACTCCTCATTTCTTGCAAGCGGTCGATTTAAGATGCGCAGTATAGAGATTATACATACACTGCTGCACCCAACGTTTGATATGCTTGTACGTGATGGGATCATCCGTAAAAATCCATCTGATGGAATCATTGCAGAACTGAAACAAAGTATAGAATGGGAACGGAAAAGCCGCCATGCATTGACCATAGAGCAACAGACTGCTTTTATGAAATATGTTCGTGACAGCCCCATTTTTTATCACTGGTTTCCCATTTTTGTGTTTTTTTTAGGAACCGGCTGCCGTGTAGGAGAAGTAACAGGGCTTTGTTGGGAGGACGTTGACTTTGAGGAACGTATACTAACAATCCAGCGTACACTTATTTACCGGCCGGAAGAAGATCGAACCAGCACTTTCCATGTATCCAAACCCAAAACAAAAGCAGGGATCCGCCAAATACCGATGGTGGATGAGGTATACAGGATTTTGCGGGAGGAATATGAATATCAGAAGACGGAAGGATTTTCCAAGCAAACGATTGATGGCCAAAGTGGGTTTGTATTTCGGAACCGTTATGGTACGGTATTGAATCCAGCAAGCATCAACCGTGCGATCCAGCGGATTTGTAATTATTACAATGAGGCGGAAACAGAAGCGGCACAGGCAGAGAACCGTAAGCCATTGATTTTGCCAAAATTTTCGTGCCATGTATTACGCCACACATTTTGTACAAGGTATTGTGAAGTGGAGAGTAACATTAAAGTAATACAGGACATAATGGGCCATGCAGATATATCTACTACCATGGATATTTATGCAGAAGTGACCAATAGTAAGAAACAAGAATCGCTTTTAAAAAGACAAGATAATATTTTAATATTGTAACAAAAATATTCTAAAAAGCTATCTGTATATAGAATTAGTACATCAAATATGTGGTTATCCTACATCACAGATACATCAAAAAGATGGATGGATATGTAATGCTATAGGATGGTAATAACCTGATAATGTAAGGAAATACCGTACTATATGGCTACATAATATGACGTGGAGCAAGGCCGATTATAATCCCGACGATGAAGAGCATGGGAGCTGCAAAGAACGAAGCTAACAACGCTGCACAGTCTGCTACAGTTGAAAAAACAGTGGAAAAAGCAATCGCTGAAGTGAAAGAAACCTATGATTTCTCTAACGTAGAAGTGGAACCATTATTCAAAGATATGGTTGATTTTGACACATTCAGCAAGTCTGATTTCAGAGCTGTAAAGGTGAAAGAATGTGAAGCAGTTCCGAAGTCTAAGAAGCTTTTGAAATTCGTTCTGGATGACGGAAGTGGAGAAGATCGCGTGATTTTAAGCGGTATTCACGATTATTACGAGCCGGAAGAACTGGTTGGAAAGACATTACTTGCAATCACAAATCTTCCGCCACGTAAGATGATGGGAATTGATTCCTGCGGTATGATCATTTCTGCTACACACCTTGTAGAAGGAAGAGAAGGGCTCAATGTTTTGATCCTTGATGACAAGATTCCGGCAGGAGCGAAGTTGTACTAATAGAGTAAAAAATCTTCACGATTTGACAACAAAAATTTTCTTTGACAACAATTTGACAACAAATTTGTATTCCAACATGAATCATCATGAAGAATGGTGATAAGTTGTCAGTAAAACTACTCCAACAATATGGATTGTTGAGGGCACTTTTTGAAAGAAAAATCTTTCAGAGAGTGCCCTTTTTTATTCATTAACAATGTCCGCTGTGGTTGAGTAAAGTTGAAAGGAGAAACAGATTTGAAAACAGAAAATATGTACTATAACCAACAGAAACGTTCAGAGGTAAAAGAAGAAGTTCGTAGACTTAGAAGAAAATTTCTTCGTTATCAACAAGCGGAAATCGTGTATAGTCTGTCGCACAAAAAGTTGATGGAACTTGCAAATGATGCAGGAGCAATTTATAGAATGGATGGAATTGTTTTGATAAACAGAGAAATTTTTGATGAATATCTCGAACAATTTCATGAAAAATAAGATGACAATGTTTCAGAGGAGGAAATCATTTGAGATGCATGGAAAAGTGTGGATGTTTTCTGATCTTATTGATGATGAAGATATGGAATTTATGCAGCATGAATTTATAAGTTATAAACAAGCTATGGATTATTACAATCTTGGGTATAAGCCAATCGTAAGATTATCTCATAAGGCAGGAGCAGTTTATAAGATTGGAAAAAAAGTTCTAATTAAGCGGAGTACATTTGAAAAATATTTACGGGAAAATATCAGAAGGGAGAAAGAAGAATGGGAAAAGTTATTTCAATAGCGAATCAGAAAGGCGGAGTCGCAAAAAGTACAACGACCTTAAATCTTGGAGTTGGACTAGCAAGACAGGGAAAGAAAGTGTTATTGATCGATGCGGATCCACAAGGAAGTTTGACAGCTAGTCTTGGATATGTGGAACCGGATGATATTGGAACCACTCTTGCAACCATTATGATGAATATTATCAATGATGAGGAAATTGTGGAGGAAGAAGGCATTTTACATCATGAGGAACAAGTGGATCTCCTACCGGCAAATATTGAGTTATCAGCCTTGGAGGTAACTATGAGTAATGTAATGAGCAGGGAGCTGATCATGAAGGAATATATTGATACGATGCAATCACGATACGATTATATTTTAATTGATTGTATGCCAAGTTTAGGGATGATGACCATCAATGCATTAGTAGCTTCTGATACGGTTCTGATACCTGTACAAGCTGCATATTTGCCAGTTAAAGGGCTTCAACAGTTGATCAAAACTATTTCTATGGTAAAAAAGAGATTGAACCGAAAACTGACGATACAGGGTATCCTTTTGACAATGGTAGATTTCCGTACAAATTATGCAAAGGATATTGCATCAAGAGTAAGAGAAACTTATGGACCTAAGATTGATATTTTTGAAAATGTGATTCCGTTATCTGTAAAAGTAGCTGAGGCAAGTGCAGAGGGGAAAAGTATTTATCTGCATTGCCCGAATGGAAAGGTATCTATAGCATATGAAAATCTGACACAGGAGGTTTTAGAAAATGAAAAATAGGAGCGGAGAAAAAATCAAATTGACAAGCATTGATGAATTGTTGGGAGTAGTCAATGAAGAATCTGCAATGGAAATAGAGATTAGCAGAATCCATGCATTTAAAAATCATCCTTTCAAAGTATTGGATGATGAAAAGATGGCAGATTTGGTAGAGAGTGTAAAGGTCAACGGGGTACTGACACCAGTTTTATTAAGATTTGATGGTGAAGATGGATATGAAATGATATCTGGTCATCGAAGGATGCATGCGGCAACTATAGTTGGATTGGAACTATTCCTGCAATCGTGAGAGAACTGTCAGATGATGATGCAGTGATCGCTATGGTAGACGCGAATATTCAACGAGAAGAGTTACTTCCGAGTGAAAAAGCATTTGCTTATAGAATGAAATTAGAAGCAATGAAGAGACAAGGGGTAAGAAACGATTTAACTTTGTGCCAAAATGGCACGAAGTATCGTATTGATGTAGCTATAGCAGAACAGGTAGGGGAGAGTGCCCGTAATGTTCAGCGGTATATTCGCCTTACAGAATTGATCCCAGAATTGTTGGATATGGTGGATGCAAAGAAATTGAATTTTACCATTGCTGTTGATATTTCTTATATCGATAAGGAAATGCAAAAATGGATTTATGAGTATATCCGGGATACAGGATTCATAAAACCGAAGCAGATTACAACTTTGAGAAAACAGTTGGAAGAAGGAGCGGTGAACCAGGGATTTATGATTTCGATTTTCAATAGCTGCATAGTAGTAAAAGCGTCGGAACGAAAAGTAGTGTTATCCGGAAAGAAGCTTACAAAATATTTTCCGGAAGATTATTCAGAAATGGATATGGAAAAAGTGATTGAAACATTGTTAGAACAATGGAAAAAAAGGGCAGGAATAAGGGATGTCAAAATAAGGCATCCCTAAGAAAAAAGAGATACAGAAGTTTAAAAAGAGGACTTCTTTGGGCGAAAGGAAAGGAGGAAGATACATGGATAAAAAGATGAATTTTAAATATTTTTATGGAACAGAATCAGATCAATTTAGCTTTTACAGAATACCAAAAGCATTATTTACTAATGATTGTTTTAAAGAGCTTTCTAGTGATGCAAAAATTTTATACGGACTGATGTTGGACAGAATGTCTTTATCTATTAAAAATCAGTGGTTTGATGAAAAAAATCGTGCATATATCTATTTTTCAATCGAGGATATTATGGAATTATTAAATTGTGGTAGAAATAAGGCGGTAAAATCCCTTCAGGAACTGGATGACGAGAAAGGAATTGGTCTGATTGAAAAACGAAGACAGGGATTTGGAAAGGTAACGATCATCTATGTGAAATCATTTATACAGGAGGGATATGAGGAAAAGAAAACGGAAGAAACAGAGGTAGTGAAGTTTGCAAATCAAACTTCTGTAGAGAAAGACGATACAGGTGAAGTTTTTTATAAAACAAACTTCTAGAAGTCCTGAAAATAAACTTCAAGAAGTTTACATTTCAAACTCTAATAATACTGATATTAACAATACTGATCTTAGTGAGAATAAATCGAATCATATTACATCTGCAGATGAGAGTGGATCCGATGTGGATGAGATAGAAACACTTTATGCATATTAATCTTTGGTCAAAGAAAACATAGACTATGAGGCTTTGATAGTGAGCCATCCACATGATCAAAGTCAGATTGATGAAATTGTGGATTTGCTCGTGGAAACCATTATGTGTAAGAGTGATAAGGTTTTGATTGCAAGCAATTGGTATTCAGGAGCGTTGGTAAGAGGGAAATTTATGAAATTAGATTATTCACATGTGGAATATGTGTTGTATTGTCTGGAGGGAAACACGAGTAAAATCAAAAATATCAAGAAATATTTGCTGGCTGCGTTGTTTAATGCACCTTCAACGATCAACGGATATTATAGGGCAGAAGTAAATCATGATATGCCATGGCTGGCAAGATAAGGAGAATGAGTATGTGTATTTTTAAAATAGCAGGAAAAGTATTATTGATTCCATTGTAGTTTATCATTTCAATCTTAGGTGTTGGAGTGAAAGTTCTGGTACATATGGTATCAATTGCGAAAAAGATATTGGGGTTGGGAATTATTGGGTTGCTTATAGGAACTGTGATCTGTTATCAAGACTGGTTACAGGCAGCATTTTTAATCTGTATGGGTGGCGTTCTGCTTTTTATTTTATTTGTCGGAGTATTTATGGATACGGTAGTTGATTTAGTTAGAGAAAAAATAAGTACATTGATTTTAGATTAAGAAAAGATGATAGTTGAAATAGCCATAGTGATTACAGATAAAATTAGGAAGCTGTAGCTTCACGATTTACTAATTGCTAAAGTACAGTCCCTTCTGGTTTTCAAGGAAAGTAAGTTTGTGTAGAAAGCAATCAGATGGGTGGAAAAGTATGTGTCAGAAAGATACTCCAATCTGGGAAACTCTCTGAAATCAAAAGACAAAAGCCTCATGACCATGAAGGAAATGTATTATAATCAGATATGTGAATCGACTTTTTGATATGATTGAGAAAGGGCGCCTGGAAAAAGAACAGGTAATGCATGGATAAGGGATAGTACCTTGGTGGTTGAGACGGACTACCAAGGTGTTTTTTTATTTTTTAGTGCGATTTTCTATTTATATGAGGTAAAAAAGACGCAAAAACAGAATTTTTCAAAGTGGAATCCTTGATGTATCAGTTTCTGAAAGGTATAATAGAAACAGTTAATTAGTTATGTAGATGCTTATTCGAGGTGACAATATGGAGTTAAGTTATAACAATCTTTGGAAAACACTTATCGATAAAAAAATGAAAAAAGGTACATTATGCCAAGAAGCAGAAATCAGTACTAGTACAATATCAAAAATGAAAAGAAATGAGCCAGTCTCATTGGCAATAATATTGAAAATATGTGAAGCATTAGATTGTAATATTGATGATGTAGTTATAATTGAGTCTTCTGATCAGAGGGGTGCGTAATGGGAAATTGTAGACTTGTAGATGAACTGAATAGATTAAGGAAGTCCTCAAGTGATTCTATTGATGGAATAGGTGCTTTTGATGATTTTAAAAAATACATGCACGTTTCAAGAAGTGCTGAAGAAGACTTGATTGAAATATTGCATAAAATTGAAGCTTCTGGTAGAAAAAGTCTTGTTTTGCTTTGTGGTAGTGCAGGTGATGGGAAGTCTCATCTTTTATCGTATTTAAAAAATAATTTAAGACTTTTAGATAACTATGTCATATACAATGACGCAACTGAAAGCAGTGCGCCTTCTAAAACTGCTATTGAAACATTGAACGAATCATTGCAAGGGTTTTCTGATGAGAACTTAGAGCGGCCAGGAGAGAATTTTATATTGGCTATTAATCTTGGTGTTTTAAGTAATTTTGTTGAATCTACTTATGGAGATTCATTCAAGCAGTTACATAAATACGTTATAAATAGTAATATTTTAACTAACCAGTTAAATGAAAAAGGTTATGAAGAGAATAGTGCCTTTCAGCATGTGAGTTTCTCTGACTATCATATGTATAATCTTACAGCGCGGGGAGTTAAGCCAGAATATTTAGAGCATATATTAGAAAAAGTGTTCCAGATGGATCTCGATAATCCGTTCTACAATGTTTATAACAATAATTGTAAAGAATGTCCTCTTTCAGAAAAGTGTCCGGTTAAACATAATTTTGAATTTCTTGCCAATGAAAAAAACAGAAATTATGTTGCTAACGCTCTTGTTGAGGTGACAATAAAAGACAAGGAAATCCTTACTACTCGTGAGATTTTAAATTATATTTATGATATTATTGTTGCTCAAAATTTCAACTATAAGAAAATGGCTCAATCTTTGACTAATGAAGTATCATTTTTAAAAGAATATATTAGCGATATTACTCCATCGTTAATGTATGAATATACTGATAAATCTGTGCTATTAAATCAGTTACAAAAATATGATCCGTTATTGGTACGTTCTGAACAAGCTGATGAAGATGCTATTTCCTACTATGTTTCATCAGATGTATCGAAAGAAGTGGTATCTGTGATTGATAAGGAAGCTTATTCCAAAGTTTTGTGCCAGTCATCTGCTATTGAAAAAATTAATAGTGATAAAGTTTTGAAAGCACAGCTTTTCAATGTATTGGAGCGGTTGAAGAAAATTAAGGGCGATATAATACAGGATAATGCATATACGTCATTTTTAAGTACGTTGTATTATTTTAATACAGGAACAACAAAAAAATATGGAGATTTCTATGGTCTTGTTGAAGAGGCTGTTATTCAATGGTGTGGTAATGAAGATCGAGATAATGTTTGTTTTGATGATTGTCATGAAGGAATTGCATTATATGAGCATATTGAATTCGAACCATATTTAGATATTCCGTCAAATGTGAAGAAGGATGAGGAACTTCAACGTTTCTTACCTTTTATTACTGTGAAATATGAAAACAAAAAAACTGGAGAAATCATACCTTTAGATATCGATTATTCTTTGTATGAATTAATATATAAACTTGCTGCAGGGTATATTCAAACCGCTGAAGATAGAAATAATCATGCTGATTTTATAAGTTTTATTTACAAGATATTAAGAACTGGTTCAGCAGATAAAGAAGTTTCTCTGGTGACTGATGATAACAGAAAGGCAATTATTGAGAAGACAAAATTTGGAGTCTATAAATTTAAGGTGGTGAGATGATGGAATATCAATTTGATTATGCAACATTTTGCAAAACATTTAATGTAAAAGATGACAAAGCAATTGATTCCTTGCGTCTTACACATACACAAGATATCAACTTTAAATTATTTCCATATAAGGCTAGTGGAAAGGCACAAGCTCCAATTATTACAGAATTAGAAGAGGTTGTAAGCGATTTCTTTAGAAAATCATTAAAATTAGAAACTGAGCCAGTAAAATACGAATCTTTATGTAATGACATTATTGCTGAAATGGATATTGCAGATGAAGATATTGAAATTTTTAAAGAAATGATACATTCCCTATTTTTTGAAGGGGATGATTTTGTAGCAAAAAACTTAGGACTTTATCCATATCAAACGAAAGTGAATAATAAAAGTGCTGATCGACTTGCAGGTTTTTTGCTTGATGTTTTTGGATTGAATGGAAATGATTGTAATATTATTGAAGAGGCTATGAAAAACCATCCGTATAATGTTGTTGAAAAAGTAGTTGTTGATGCAATACAAGCTTCAAAAACAGGAACAGCAGGAAATAGCAAGTCCTATTTTCCAATTATACTTGATGTTCAGGAAAAATTTAAGAAAGATTTTCATTTCATGCTAAATACAGGGATGACTTCATTAGATGATTTATCTAATCTTTTAGCTGTTTATTATTTTTACTATATGTCGCAAGCCTGTGTGACATTAGATAATTTTGGATCAGGGAGAAGAAACTCTCCAGTACAGTTATACTATGCTTTAGATTGGGAAAAAGTAAGCAAAAATAGGAAATGCTGTCTAGAAGGTTGGGAAAGAATTCAGTTAAGTGCGAATCATATGTTTAGCCATGCACTGACATTAGAAATATTAAACCAACATATGCTCTCAGATGTGATGTTAGATTATATTTCATTACAAGAATATGTTACAGAGCATCCAGATCAGGACGAAGTTATCGCAAGTGAAATCGAAAAGGCTGAAAAGGCATATACATCTTGTGTAGGGGATTATAAAAAGTTTGAACAAATTCCATATGCTTCGGGAGGAACAAAAACCGATATTGCTATCCGCCATTTATACAAATGTGTAGAAGAACAATTCTTGAATACGGATCGGAAAAGAGCAAATCAATTTTACAACGAAAAATTTACTGAGTTTTGTAAAACAAGGTGGGTAAAAAACAGAAGAAAATCCGGATTAGTTTTGAATCTTACAGAGAGAGATATTATATTTTTGACAAAAATCTCTATTAAAGATAAAGATAAAATCCGTCTGATTGATTTGTACAAGGAGTATGAATACAGAGGTATTTTTCTTGATAACACATCAAAAGAGTATCTACAAGAGTTTTTTACTAAACTGAACCTTATTGACAAAAAGAGTGATAGTGGAGATGCACAGTATGTTAAAAGAATTTTATGATTTTATTGCAAAGAGAATAAACCGCTATTTCTTAGAGCTGTCAGCTGAAGGAGCATTGCAAAAAGGGGAAAGTTTTTGCCTTAAATTAGATGATCCTGATACTGTTCAAGCGGTGTCTGACGCAATAAAAGAATTAGCAACAAGAGAAAATAATTGTGGAGAATATGAATATCAATGTATGGATGGTTCTGTATACAGAACTTTTACATTACAGGTTATTGATAATGAGATAATAATTGCGGCACAAATCAATGATATGACAAATGACTTTCTTTGTGCGACTCTGAGAAACGCAGCAAATGTTGCAGGTAAACCACTTTTGATGATTTCTTCAAATCTTATTGATAGTGCTAAAAGTGGTTCTATAGATATGGCGGCAAATGGTATGCCGTTCTATGCGGATAATTTGATGACAGAGATAAGAAAAATGGCTGAGGAAAGCACTCAGTTATCAACTCTCGAAAAAAGAATTCTTGACTTTGAATTAAAGAGAAGAGATAGTGATGTTTTTAGTGACAAGGCTTCTTTGTATGAATATAGAGATCTGCTTTCAATTATGAGTAGTGGAAGTATTGAAAAAGAAAATTATCCTGGATTTAGACTGTTTTCAGTAGACGGAAAAAAGGATTATCAGAATGAAGGAAAGGCTCAAATTGATAAGAAAATCAAAGAAAATCACGAACTTTTTGAAAAGATTGATCGAAGCATTCGTTTTGGAAATGTAGAGTCTGACTTAGCAGAAGATTTTGATGAAGGATTTTTGGTTCGAATTGAAAAAAATCGCAAAGATGATCCTGAACATTGGAGCATTCTTTTTACCTACGCTGAAATGATTGCTGCTATGGAAAAGAAACAGGCAAAAAAAGACAATCCTCTTAATATTGATTTGAAGGATATTTCTATTTATGGTGATATGCCATTGAATGTACTTCCGATCGATGAAAAAGTTCTCGTTCGAAACCAAGGTTCTATGAAAACAAAAAAAAGAACTAGAAGTATGATGGTTTTCAATGCAGATAAGTATCCAGAAATACATATGAGAATAGAGTGTAATGCTCGAATTATGAATAATGATATTTCAGCGGATGATACTTCATATATCCGTGATGGTAAAAGCTTAATCTTTTGTTTTACAAGAGAAGGTGTTTCATTCCATAAGATAGAGATTAAGGATGCTGTAAATAACATTACGTATGTATTTAAATTGTGTATTATTGATGTTTCGCCTGGGTACTTAAGTGGTATTAAACGAAATTTTGTTATCGATTATAAAAAGACAAAAAAGAACTGTAAGGTAAAATTAGTTGGTATTGGAACAGACCTTGTATTTAATTCTAAAGGTGCTGCTAATGTCTCTGAAAAACTAAATGATAATACGCAGTATAAATGCAAATATGATGAACGTTTACATTTATATACAACAGAAGAAGAACTATCTGATTTCGGAAGCGGAATTTATATTGAAATTAATTTTTCTGGTATTGTACTTCCACTTATACTCTTCCCGGATGAGGTGAAAAGTGTTGAAATGGTTGGACGTAAAATTCTTCGAGAAAAGTTTTCTATGGAGAAAAGTTTTGAAATCGAAGAAGATGGAGATCATTTCTATAGGGGATCTCAGGAATATCATGCTAAGACAAATTTATTAAAGGAATTACGAATCGAAAAAAGAATTATACATGAGAAAATTCTCCATGGAAAATGTAAACAAATACATGGAACAGAGGATTTGGAAATTGATGCGGAAGAATTGGTGTTACCTCTTTCTTTAAAGCAAGCATACTATGATTTGCTTCAATCTTATAAAAAAAGTAATACAATTCCTACCTTGGCATATATGTCCGGAGATTTAAAAGTAGCTGCAGAAAACTTTTTGAAGGAATTTAACTTGCTATATGAATTGCTTGAAGATGGTAGTTATTTGAGTCCAGAGCAAGAAAATGGTCTGTTATTGGGGACACTTTTCGTTGGAAGAAACGATGAGGAATTGTTGCTCACACCATTTCATCCGTTAAATCTTGCTTACCAGCTTCAATTATGCAAGGAAACGAAATTTGAGAATGCTACAGATATTGTGATTGATCGTCTTAATTCGATTTATCTGTTGCCTTATACAAAACACAACAAGAAAATCTATAAGGTATCAGACCAAATGTACTCTATGGAATGGAAATATTATGCTCCGGTAGAGAACAGAAAATATCGTGGTAGCAGAAGGTATGTTCCTAAATTAATTGAAGAGAAAATTACAGAATTCATTTCTCATTTTAAGTATATTTTCTCTGATATTAATAACATAACAATACGTGTCAATCTCATAAATATGGGAGACTGTAGCGATGTGTTTAATGGTATTGCACAGTATTTTATTCATGCCATCGGAAAGACTCCAGATGTTGATCGGCTCATGAAATTTGAGTTGCACATATATTCTGACGGAAGAAAGGCAAATGTATTCGAAAATATAAAAGAATATTCTCGATTAAAGGCTTATTTAACAGCTTCGAAGCTCTCTTTTGCTAATGGTGTGGCTATGAACAGTTTAGAGGGTGTTCTCTCTAAAAATATCGAATGTTATTTCCATAAAGATACTGGAAAGCAATACGAATATGCCCACATTTCATTTTATGAAATGGAATCTGAAATTACATCAGAATCTGCTACGATGGATCAAATTGAAACAGGTATTTCTCTGGGAGGTATTGTTTCTGGAGTTCCATCTAGTAAGTACGGACAAAAGTATAGAACTGGATTCGGTACGAAATATGCAAAAAAAACACCAGTGATAGAACTTGCTACAAAGTATAATTCACTTGTCCAAGTGGGAAACACCGGAAATCCTTACCATTCGGGAACGAGCATTTCTACTCAGATAGATAAATTGGCTGAAGATAAAATGGAGTATATATACAATGCATCCAACTGGGTTGTTTTTGTTGATCCTAAAGTAGACCTTGATTTCTTTAGCGAAAAAGAAGCCAATAGCGAGTTACTAATTATCCACTATAGTGATCAATATACTTCAAGCAGTGGATATGACGCTATTACGGTAACTCATAAGTCAAAGCAATACTCTAAAGTTATTCAGGAATATCTAAAAGAAAAGGGAATTTCTGCGGAATTAGAGGACGTTGCAAAAATAATAAATTTATTTAATGCAATAAATGGTGACTGGTTGCTACGGCTGGTATCATCTAAAAAGTTGATTGGTGCAAATAAGGAATCTACATTCTCACGTGAAAAAATAAGTATTGTTGCAGCAATTAAGTTCATGCTTGCCTTTTTGAGACATCCGGATATTGTTTGGATTCCTATATCTTTGGAAGAAATGTTGCGTGTTTCTGGTGGAGCTGGATTATCTAGCGCTGACGGCATATTATCTTACAAGAATCTTGGCTTTGAGAAGGGACCAACAAGTGATGATTTGCTTTTTATTGGTTTAAATCATGTATCCGATCAAATAAAGATTTATCTGTATCCGACTGAAGTCAAAACAGGTATAAATGCCAATGATGTTATTAAAAAAGCTTTTCAACAAGTATCAGCTACTGCAACAGGTTTGCAAGAAGCGATGAATCCGGAAGAAGATATAACTAATACTATTATGTATAAGGTTAATAGAAATTTTTTGATGCAACTTTTAGTAACAAGTTGCAAAAAAATGAAAGTGTATCATGTTGACGATTCCCAGAATTGGGAAATAATTTTGGACAAATTCAGACTGGCTCTTTTAAATGAGGAGTATATTATTTCCACAGATATTCAAGAAATATTAGGACGTGGTTCAGTCTTGTCCTTCCGGCAATCATTGGCTTCAAGAAAAACATCTTTTAAAGAAGACACGATTAACTTTATTGAGATGCCGGAAAAAGATGAGTTTGACCTTATTTTGAGTAGTGTTGATGAAATACATGCGGATATTCAAAATGCAAAAAATAATGATCTTCTATTATTTAAAGAATGTAAAGTTGAGAACTTAACTGGAGACATCACTGAAATAATTTCTACAGAATTCGAAGAATCAGAAGAGGTAAATGAAGCAGACTCAGATAATAATGATAATAATCAGAAAAGTTGTGTAAAAAATGATTCGGGGGATAATGAAAAAAATCAGAAAACTGTTGAAAACAGTGATATCACAGAGATTAAATCTGAGGGTATGAAGATTTTGTTTGGATTGGACCAACAAGACGGTTCAGATATAATTTGGGAACCTAATAATACCGATATTCTTTTTCATACCAATACTGGTATCATTGGAACTATGGGGACTGGTAAAACACAGTTTACAAAGTCCTTGATTACTCAGTTGTATTTGCAACGCAAGAATAATATTGCTGAAGACAATTTAGGAATATTAATTTTTGATTATAAGGGAGATTACAATGAGAGTAAACGTGATTTTGTAGATGTGACAAATGCAACTATCTTAAAACCCTACCAATTGCCTTTTAATCCTTTAGCTTTGACAAAGTCAAAAGTATTCAAGCCTCTGTTGCCAATACATACAGCTAATGCTTTTAAAGATACTATTTCGAAAGTGTATGGATTAGGACCGAAGCAACAAGATACATTATTTCAGTGTATTATTGAAACTTATGGTATGTGTGGAATACAAGCAGCTAATCCTTCAAGTTGGGATAATGAAGCTCCAACATTTGAACAGGTATATCAAAGATATGCAAATGATGAAGAAATAAAAAAGAATGATTCACTTGCAGCGGCTATGAATAAACTACATCAATTTCAAGTGTTTGAAAATAATCCTAATCAAACAAAACCGTTATTCGAAATATTAAATGGAGTAGTGGTAATTGATTTGTCAGGATATGATTCGGATATACAAAGTTTAATTGTTGCTATCACACTGGATTTGTTCTATGCTCAGATGCAGGTGGCTGGTTCAAGTAAATTAGATGGAAAATATAGGCAGTTAACAAAACTTATATTGGTTGATGAGGCGGACAATTTTATGTCTGAAGGATTTTCATCGTTAAAGAAAATATTGAAAGAAGGTCGTGAATTTGGTGTAGGCACAATTCTATCTACTCAATTCTTAAAACATTTTGGATCTGGTGATGATGAATATGCTAAATATATTTTAACATGGATCGTTCATAATGTTGCTGATTTAAAAACTAGTGATGTAGATTTCGTTTTCAAAACAGAGAGTAAAAGTATTGAAAGCCAGAGGTTGTTTAGTGATATTAAGCAATTAGAAAAACACCATAGTATTGTCAAAATCAGTTCTGAAAAGCCAAAATATATCAGAGATCGTGCTTTTTGGGAATTATATAACGAGTTGAAATCAAATTGACGCAAAAAGTTCAAAGTGATATACTTAAGTATACTACTTAAGTATATCACTTTTTCTTGGAGGTCAAGATGGATTTTGCATATAAATTTCCTGTTGTAAGGGGAATCCAAGCAGGACGAGAATATTACATAGCCATGATCCCTATGCGAATGCTAGGAAAGTTATTTCCGAACGAGGATGAATTTGTTTTACCGGAATATCGTGCACAAAGAAAACTTAATGAAAGCCGAATTCCTGTAATTAGTCAATATATTACAGAAAATAGAGATTCATATGTTTTTTCTGCCCTAGCTGCTTCAATTGATGGTGATTTCAAATTTTTATCAAGCAATGATAGCTCTGATATTGGAATATTGGAAGTATCAATGGATGCACGTTTTTTAATAAATGATGGACAACATAGAAAAGCTGCTATACTTGATGCAATTAATGAGGAACCTGATTTAGGTAATGAAACAATTTCTGTAGTACTGTATGAAGATTCGGGGCTTTCACGTAGTCAACAAATTTTTACTGATTTAAACAAACATGCTGTGAAGACATCGAATTCAATTGCAGAGTTGTATGATTCAAGAGATGATATTGCAGTTATTACAAGGAGTGTTGTTTCAAAGGTTCCTTTTTTAAATGAATATACAGATAAAGAAAAAGATAATTTGGGAAAATATTCATCTAATTTATTTACATTAAATACTTTTTATAGTTCTATCAAGAGAACAATAAAAGGAAATATTCCGAATGATGCGATACAGACTTTTCTATGTAAGTATTGGAATTGTGTTGCATCAAATATTATCCAATGGAATGAGCTGAACAAGAAAGAAATATCAAAAGTAGATTTACGAGAAAACTATATCGTAACTCAAGGGGTTGTTATACAGGCCATAGGTCAAGTTGGGGCATATTTCATAAATAATTCTGAAACAGATATGTATAAAATTTTAAAAGGATTAAGAATTATAGATTGGAGAAGAAGTGCTACTATTTGGAAAAATAGAGTAATACGTGCAGATGGTAAAATTCTGACAAGTAATAAAGCTATCCTTCTTGCTTCTAATCAAATAAAAAAAGAACTAGGTATCCCACTTCTGCCAGACGAAGAACTGAAAGAAAAGCGATATCTCGAAAGTTTAACTATTTAGGAGACAAAATAATGGCAGATAATAATATAAGTTGTGAATTAAACAAAAAAGGACCAACCATCACAAAGGAAACTATTGAAGGATTAAAGGACACGGTCAGAAATCTGTATTTAGCTGATGATATTCCTTGGGTTATTGGATATTCGGGAGGTAAAGATAGTACTGCTACATTGCAGTTAGTATGGTTGGCCATTGAGGAATTGCCAGCAGAACAATTAAAAAATGCAAAAAAGATTCATGTTATAAATACTGATACTATGGTTGAATCTCCTGTTATTTCTAAGTGGGTTCAGGATTCACTTGAAATTATGAATATTCGAGCTGAACAATCAGGCCTTCCTTTTGTGACTCATAGATTGACACCAGAAACAGATAATACCTTTTGGGTAAACCTTTTGGGAAGAGGTTATCCTTTCCCACGAAAAAAACTTCGCTGGTGCACAGATAGATTAAAAATTCAACCTGTAAATAAATTTGTTAAAGAACAAATTGCTGAACACGGAGAAATTATTTTAGTTATTGGTACACGGAAGGCAGAAAGTGCGCGAAGAGCAAAAACAATGGCTTATTATGAGAAGAAACGTGTTAGGGAGCTTCTTAGTCCAAGTTCAACGATGGCAAATGAATTGGTATTTTCACCTCTCGAGGAGTGGACAGACGATGATGTGTGGATATTTCTTATGCAATACAGAAATCCTTGGGGATATTCAAACACAGATCTTTTGACATTGTACAGAGGCGCGACAGCAGATAATGAATGTCCATTGATGGTTGAAAAAGGTCTTCCTAGTTGTGGAAAAAGTCGTTTCGGCTGCTGGGTTTGTACAATGGTAGAAAAAGATAAATCTATGGAAGCAATGATTGCTAATGATGATGAAAAGGCATGGATGACTCCGCTATTAGAGTTTAGAAGTCACTTTGGGGATGAAGCTAATGACAGAGAACGAAGAAGTTTTAGAAAAATGCAGGGTTATCTTCAGGGTACATATAAACAATTACACCATGGCCCGTATTTGAAATATTGGCGCGAAAAGTGGCTTGAGGAGCTTTTGGAGATTCAAAAAGATATAAATGAAAATGGACCGGAAGAATTTGCAAATTTAGAGTTGATTACTATGCCAGAACTTAGATGTATTCGAAGAATATGGGTGTTTGATAAACATGAATTCGAAGACTCCCTTCCAGAAATTTATAAAAAAGTAACTGGCAAAAAATTTGATGATCCGGAATGGGTAGGATCGGAAGCATTTCGTAAAGAAGAATGGGATATATTAGAAGAAGTTGTCAATGAAGTAGTGAATGATTTATATCCAGGAGAAGAAATGGCTTTTGAAATGGCCTATAGTTTGATTGATATTGAAAATCAGGCTACTAGTTTAAATAAACGAAAAGGAATTACTGAAGCCTTAGAAAACTGTATCCGTAAGACATTTTATAAAAATGAAGAGGATGCAACACAATATTATATGGATCGCGTAATTCGAAAAAAAGATTTGGGTGGAAAATATAATCCACTAGCATTAGATGGTCGATATGATTATCTTAATGATGAAAATGAAGATGAAGATGAGGACACTATAGAATGATTTTAAAGAAATTGATTATGCATAATTTTGGTGTATATGCATCAACAAATCAATTTGAATTTAATGGCACTAATCCAGTAGTGCTTATAGGTGGTATGAACGGAAGAGGTAAAACAACTTTTCTTGAAGCCGTTCTTTTGGGCTTATATGGTTCGAATTCTTTCGCATATACAGAGAGTAAATATAAGACGTATGGTCAATATTTAAAATCATACGTTAATAAAGCCGATGGAACAAAGAAGACATATGTGGAGTTAGAATTTTCACTTGATGGTTCTGAAGAAGAAATTTATCTGGTTCATAGAGAATGGGATGGGAATACGCAACGAGTCAGAGAAAAAATATGGGTAAAAAAGAATGGCGAAGATCATTCATTCTTAACCGAAAATTGGCCAATGTTCGTAGAAAACATTTTGCCAAGTGCATTATCAAACTTTTTCTTCTTTGATGGCGAAAAGATTGCTGAGCTAGCAGTAGAAAATACAAATGACCAGATGAAAGAGTCAATTAAAGCACTCCTAGGAATATCTATATTGGATCAATTGAACAATGATATTGGAAGAATTATATCGCGTTTAAGTTCTGCTTCCAATGAGGATCAAGATTTACAGTATTTGGAACAATTGAGGAAGAAAAGAGATCTTGCAGACAATGATTTAAAAGATATTGATGATGAGATTCAAAGATCTCATGAAAGAATTCAAGAGTTGAATATTGAGTTAGAAAAAAAGAATTCAGAATATGCTATTAAAGGTGGCGATATTGTAGAGCAACGTCATGATCTTATGAAACAAAGATCTCAACAATTAGCTCTGCTCGAGAGATATGAAGATGATTTTCTAGAGGTGGTATCCGGTGCAATGCCATTAATGCTTGTAAAAGATCTTCTTTCTGATATTGAAGAACAAGGTCGATTGGAACAAGCTTACAAGACATCTGTTGTGGCAACGGAAAAGGTACAAAATCTCTATATTGATTTTATTCGCAAGCATCCTGATACAAAAGAAACTTTAAATAAATTTGTTGAATTTATTCAAGAGGATAATGAAGCACAGAAGAAAGATGAAATTTATGGTCTTACAGATAATGCCTTATACCAGTTAAATAGATTAAATACGTTTGGATTGGAACAATGTGCAAAACATGTTGAAATGCAGTTGCATCGTAGAGATACAAGCAAGAAAAAAATTGATGAAATAGATAATTATTTATCAGTGGACATTGATGAAAAGGCTTTGAATAGAATTTTCAAACGAATCAAAGAACTTGAAAAAGAAATTCTGACCGAAGAAGTTAATTTGTCTTCTTTACAGCAAAAAAGAACGACATTACATGGAGCGGCTATGATTGCTGAAGCAGAATTTAGTAAAGCTGCTGAACAAGTATTATCATCCCTTGAGTCGAATGACGATAATAAGCGAACCGTTAAGTATGCACATATGGCAATAGAAATTATAAAATGTTACCGTATCAGACTTCAACAACGTAAGACAGATATCTTAGCAAACACGATGACTGATTGTTATAAGAAGCTTGCGTACAAAAAGCACCTGATAGAAAAAATAAAAATGGATCCGGTAACTCTTGATATTCACTATCTTAATGGAAGAGATGAAGAGGTTGAAAAGAAAAAATTATCGGCTGGTGAAAAACAGCTTATGGTTATTTCGTTACTATGGGCTTTAGCTATTTGTTCAAAGAAAAAGCTGCCAGTAATTATAGATACCCCTTTGTCACGTTTGGATTCAATTCATAGAGAAGCGTTAATATCAACGTATTTTCCGAATGCCAGTGATCAAACAATTATTTTATCAACAGACTCAGAAATTGATCAAAAATATTACAAATTAATGAAACCGCATATCGGGGATGAGTTTACATTAGTTTATGATGACGAATTAATGAAAACGACGATAAAAAAAGGATATTTATTTGAAGGAAAATAATATGATAGTAAAGCAAATAAAATTATCAAGTCAGTCAAAAGATAGGCTGGGAAGGTTAAAAGGTAAAACTGGTATTAAAAATTGGAATGTTCTCTGCAGATGGGCTCTTTGCTATTCTTTAGGGGAATATTCTATGCCAACAGATGTCCCTGTTAACGCAGATAGTAATGTTGAAATGTCATGGTTTACTTTTGCCGGAGAGTATAGTGATTTATATGATGCTCTTATGAAGGCTTGGTGTATCAAAATGGGACTTCCGATAGATGATGAAACCCTTTCTAAGTATTTTAAATTACATTTAGAAAGAGGAATTGCACATTTATCTGGAACAAATTATATTAAAAATTTAGACGATTTAATAAATATCGCAATAAAGGAGAACTGATGGGAATATATCTTGATAATAATTCTTCATCGCCTATAGACGAACGAGTTCTTGCCGTTATGGTAGATACATATTTGAATTCATATGGTAATGCTGACAGTAGAACCCATAATCATGGTGAGCAGGCAAGAACAATTGTGGAAAATGCACGTAAACAAGTGGCATCATTACTGGGGATTAATTCTTCGGAAGTCTTTTTTACAAGTGGTTCTACAGAAAGCAATAATATAACAATACAGGGATTAGAAGAATATGCTCTAGAAACAAATAAGAAACATATCATTACATCTGCTATCGAACATAAATCCGTACTCGAAACTGTGAAGATGATGAAAAAGAAAGGTTTCGAGGTAGATATTGTAAATCCAGATTTATCGGGGCAAGTTAATGTTCAAGAAATATTAGATAAAGTTAGAGAAGACACACTTTTAGTCTCTATTATGCATGTAAATAATGAGACTGGGATTATTCAACCAGTAGATATACTTGGAGCAGAATTAGAGAAACGTAATATACTGTTTCATGTTGATGCAACACAAAGTTGTGGCAAATTAGTAGATGAGATTAGAAACCTCAAATATAATATGCTTTCATTTAGTGCTCATAAGTTAAAAGGACCGCAAGGTGTAGGAGTTCTAATTCTGAAAAAAAAGAGATATAGATTACCTCCTGTAAAAAATATTATGTATGGAGGACAACAAGAACATGGAATACGTCCAGGTACAATACCAGTAGCTTTAGTAGCTGGATGTGGAAAAGCATGTGAAATAGCAGAAAATGAATATAAAGAGAATTCTCAAAAACTCAAATCACTCAAAGCTGTCTTAGAAGAACTTTTGAATGCTTCAGGTGTGGAGTACCATTATAATGGGAACCAAGATTACTGCGTTGATTCGGCGGCAAATATCTGTTTCAAAGGGGTAATGTCAGAAGCATTGATGCTTTCAAGCAAGCAATATTGTAGTGTTTCAAATGGATCAGCATGTACGTCAAAAAGTTATTCGCCAAGTTATGTGCTTGAAGCTATGGGTATACCAGTAGAAGATATTGAAAGTTCTGTTAGAATTAGTTGGGGAGCTGAAACAAATGAAAATGAGTTTTGTGATAACATTAGTAAGATGATAGAAATAGCCAAAAGCCTTGTAGTGTAATTTTCTTTAAATCATAGAAAGATTCTGCATTCAATATTTTGAACTCGGTCATTTCAGGCCGAGTGCGTTTTTACAGTAACTATCGGGGGTAAGATAATTCTTCTTCATGCCGCTTTCTGGTCTGACGGCTGGAATCAACTCCAAGTATTTCATCCACATTTGTAGCTGTGGTTCGAAGATCTTTTTCATAATCTCGATAACCTTAATTTCCAGCCCCAAGTAGCCATAAAGTCATATCGGGTCGGATGAAGATTCGGCTTTGAGTTGTGGTATGGGTATGAGACGATAAAAAATAAACTTATAAAAAGTACAAGGCAGTGGGATGTCCCATTGCCTTGTTGCTCTTTTAGTAGAAAATCAGTCTAACTCAGATACCGGTTCATACCTTCAAAACGAAGCGACCTCATACTTGCTAGGCTCTGAAAGCATTGGGATAGTGAGGAGTTCAACCGGAATGCCAAATGTTGATGTGAAGAGTTTCATAAGATCTTCTTTCAGTGTTTGAGCATCACTTTCGTACTGAGTGATCCAGAGATCAGCTTTGTTTTGTGATTTTTATCGTTCATATTCTTTGGTTTTTGATTTCTCAGTCTTCGGAATTTGCATCTGAAGAATTGCATCAACGTTCTGATCTGCAGTATCCAGATTCTTTAACTTTTTTCCTAAAGCGTTCAATGATTCTTTTTCTGAAATGATTTGTTGTTGAAGCTTTTCTTTTTGTGATTTAAGTGTTTTTATATTTGTCATTTTTCCATCAGGATAGAAAGATTTCAACCAATCTCTGGCCTCTTCGTATGCCTGGATTTCATTAGTATGTTCCTTTCGGTACTTCCCTTTGTTCTTAGATTTTAAAAACTGAGAATAGCTTTCTTTGTTTGCATAGTACTGTCCGGTGTAATGAATTTGACTGTTGAGTGTCTTCCTATCGGATATATGCTGTGTAAGTTCCGTCTGTAATTCTGTTAGTTTCTGTCGTGATGCAAGAAGCGAATTTTTCAGTTCTGCCTGTGTGTCAAAGCCATGTTCTTGAACATAGATGATGGTATTTGCCATTTCCTGCAAGTTAGAAATCTTAACACGATGTGCATATCCGGGACTTTGCATGGCTTTCACATTGTTTTGCAGATCAACCACTAACCGTAAATGTGATTTGATATAAAGAATCTGAATCGGATCTTTTCGTAAGAAAGACTGTTCCAGATAATCTTTCCCATATCGTGTACCAAGAGCTTTTTCAGTAATTCTTTTGTCACGATTCGGATGAAGATAGCGGTATCGGTCTCTTTCATCAATTACAGAAATTCCGTATTTTTCCAAAAGATGAGATTGGAATTCTTCAAAGTTTTTAGAAAGAGAGGCGCATTCTTCAATCGCATTTCGGAGATCTTGCTTCTATGTTTGGAATATAGTAGTAGTCGGCTTGAATCCATCAGCAATGATTTTTTTATTAGTCTCTTCCAATTTTTTCTGTCCAGACTTCTGAGCCATATATTCAGCCTGTGCAATTTTTGTTTCTGCTGGTGAAAGCAGATTAATCTGATGAAGACCTTCATGGATACACATATCCATCACTTCCCGTTTAAAATAATTTAGAAATTTGTCGGTGGAACGGTGCTTATATCCGGCTTCATGATCGTGAGGCTGTGACATATAAGATTCTCTTTTGGTATCAAATTTGCAAATACTGTTTATTACAATGTGTGTATGAATATTTCCAGATTCATTATGACCATCGGTATGAGTAACAACGAGAGCCTGATGTCCTGGAAATACTTGGCAAGTGTCAAGCAGAGCTCTTGGATATGTTGTCCAGTTAAACCACATTCGGTCTTATCTGCCGGATCAAAGCTGATGATATAATGGTGGCTTTTGATTTCAGTGCGAGTATGGTTTTTATGGAATTTAGAATTGATGATCTCACATTCTTTATCAAAAGACATAGGTTCGCAGTTAATTCCATCCATGTAAAATTCAGTTCTGAGAATGCTTCTCCCAAAGTCATCCGTTATCTTTTTTCCAGTTTTCTCATCGTGTTGAAATAGCAGATAATCAATTGCTTTTGAGTAATTCGCATTTCTACTTTTAATGTGTTTAAGCACTGCCATGAAAGTCACCTGCCATTTTTAATACCTGCTTACGTAATAAGAAAAGATCCGAGATACATTGGTGAATTTCATTTTCAATTGCGCGGGATCTGTCCCCTCCGGTATTAAAATATTTTGCAATCTGATTTAGGTTAGAACCGATCTTTGCAACAGTGTACAAAGGGAACATGATAAAAAACTTAATAATGGACTGCCGATCTTACACATGATACCGCCCTATCGAGACTATGGGCGGTATTTTTGTGTCTAGGCAGGGAAAGGAGGAACCATGCGACCGGGTCTGATGAAACATCAGGCCCATTTTTTATACCCAAAACAGGAGGTACTTTGTACATGGCAGATGATAAGAACATAAAAACCCCGGATATTCCGGCAGCAGATACCGGGCCGGGAACCGGACAGCCGCAGGCTTCCAAAGCTGAACCGGAAAAACAGGAGCCAAAGGCCGCACCACTCCCGGAGGCAGACAAGAAACCGGAACCAGAAGCGGCTGCCCCTAATGTATCTGTTTATAACTTCTCTGAAATTATGAAAGGGAAAAAGGCGGAGGAACGGGCGGCTCATACCCCGGAAAAATCCAGCCCGGCACCACCAGAGAAAGGAATGGTTAAGGAAACAGAAAAAGCGGCGGCTCCCGGGAAATCTGAGAAAGCCCCCACGAAAGAAGTTCCAAAGGCTGACATTCCCGGCAAGGCTGAAAAAACAGCCGAAAAGCAGGAACCGCCCAAACGCCGGGGCCGTCCTCCAAAGGAAACGGCTCCGAAAAAGGAACCCGTTCAGAAAGCGGGAAAGCTCCCACCCCGAAGAAAGCAGAAAAAGAATCCGAAGTGAAAAAGGAACCGCCGAAAAAAGAGGTTTCTAAGGGATCTGTTTCTGCCGCACCCCCGGAAAAAACAGCCGGAAAGGCACCGGAAAAGCCCAAAGGGGCACCCCGCCGGGGAAAGGAACAGATTGTCTATATCAAGTTGGACGACCTCCATGCTTTCAAAAACCATCCCTTTGAGGTAAGGGATGATGAAGAAATGCGGGCTATGGTTTCCAGTGTTAAGGACAAAGGAGTGACCCAGCCTGCTATCGTGCGTCCCCGGGAGGATGGCGGCTATGAGATTGTTTCCGGCCACCGCCGCCAGAAAGCCAGCGAGCTTGCCGGATATGCGGATATGCCTTGTATCGTCCGCAACCTGACGGATGATGAAGCCATTACCCAGATGGTGGAGGACAACTTAAACCAGCGTGAAGAAATCCTCCCCAGTGAGCGGGCAAAGGCACTGAAAATGCAGCTTGAGGCAATCAAGCACCAGGGCTCCCGCACTTCGGGCCAGATTGACCCGAAGGACGCCGGGAAACGCTCCAACGAGATTGTGGCGGAACGGAACAAGATGGCGGTCAAACAGGTCCAGCGGTATATCCGGCTCAATGAGCTGGTGCCGGACCTGATGAAGCTGATGGATGAGAAAAAGCTGGGATTTACCACAGCGGTAGAACTGTCCTATATCAGCAAGAAGAACCAGAACTACATTGCGGTTGCCGTAGACAGCCAGCAGTCCTCCCCGTCACAGGCACAGGCCAAACGCATGAGGGAGCTGGACGAAAAGAAGCTGTTAAACGGCGACGTAATCGACGGCATTATGATGGAGGATAAAAAGGAGGTAGACAAAGTGATTTTGACAGGTGCAGAACTGGGGAAATATTTCGGAAAGGAAACCACCCCGAGGGAAATGAAAGACCAGATCATCAAGCTCCTTGACGACTGGAAAGGCCAGCAGAAGGCACAGGAAAAACCGGATAAAAAAGCCGAGAAAGAAAAGTAAGGCAGGCTTCGGGCCACACTGGCCCGAGGTCAAGACCCTGTGGGGCTCCGCCCCACGCCCCGAAGCTCTGGAGATATAAAATGTTATTCCCCGTCGCCAGTTATCCCTTAGCATAGCCGGGAAAATCAGTCAAGGGCATACGCCGCCGGAGGCGGTGCCATACGGCACCCTTGACGGATTTCTCCCGGTTATGCTTTTACACAGTCAAGCGACGGGGATATAAATTCTCCAGAGCCGTCCCCCTTTCCGGGGAAAGGGGCGGAGGGGAAAGGCGACCCTTGCTGATACCCATTTTATAATAAGAAGAAACGGAGGTTACTTAATGAAACGACCCTTAGCATATCTGACTGCCGCATGGAGCGGACAGCCGGAAATTGACATGGAACTGGCGGCGGGTTACTGCCGCCTTGCTTATGAGGCAGGATTTTCTCCCATCTGTCCGCTGATCTACCTTCCGCTGTTTTTAGACGATGGCGTACCCGAGGAACACAAAGCCGGGATTGACATGGCCCGGGATATGCTCCGCCGTTCCCATACGCTGATCGTCTGCGGGGAAACAGTGGATGAAGATGTGAAAAACGATATTGCCGTTGCCGGACGGCTTGGCATTGCGGCAACGACTTTAGAGGGAGTCCTGGCAGTAAAAGGACATGGCAGAAATGCCTGACATTAAGCTGGGAAGTCTGTTTGACGGGATCGGGGTCTTTCCCCTTGTTGCCTCCCGGTGCGGAATCCGCCCGGTGTGGGCCAGCGAGATTGAGAAAGCCCCGATTTCCATTACCAGATGGCACTTCCCGGAAATGGAGCACCTGGGAGACATTACGAAGATTGACGGCGGGAAGATTGAACCCGTCCATGTGATCACCTTCGGCTCCCCCTGCCAGAACCTTTCCCTGATCGGCAACCGCTCCGGTCTTACCGGGGCAAAATCCAGCCTGTTCTATCAGGCGTTTCGTATCATACAGGAAATGAGGGATGCCACTGACCACTTATATCCAGTTATCATTGTTTGGGAAAACGTCATGGGAGCGTTTTCTACAAATGACCGGATAGATTTTAGAGCCGTCCTATCCGCTTTCGCAGACACCGAAGTTCCAATGCCTCCTACGGGAAGATGGGCAGGAGCCGGAATGGTGCGAGGGGGCACGCCTGACGTGTGCTGGCGGCTCATGGACGCCCAGTATTGGGCAGGAACCCGCAGGCTGGCAAGAAGGCAGCGGATTTTCATCGTGGCAGATTTTGGAGGCCGGCGTGCCGCAGACATATTATTTAAGCCCCGTCCAGTGCTCCCACTTCCTCCGCCTTGCAGAGAGGGCCGGGACACCGCCGCCAAAGGAGATCGAACAGCTTCTTTTGAAACAGGGCGGCCATTACCCATCGTCCACCCCTTTCAGTGTTTCCGTATGCGGGGAGCTTCCAAAAGACAGGAAAAAGAAGCCTTCCGAAACAGCTTCGGATTACCAACTGACCCTTTTCCCACTTTGTTAGCCAGTGATGTGACGCCATTCTCTTTCTGGTACGAGGGCGACCCGGGCGGCGGCTGTGTGCGGTTTTTAACGGAAACCGAAAGCGAGCGTCTGATGGGACTGCCGGAGGGCTGGACAAAATACGGGGCAGACGGCGGGGAAATCCGTTCTTCCTTCCGCTACCGGGCACTGGGAAACGCAATCGCCCTCCCTTGTGCGGATTACATCATGGGCGGGATTTATGAAGTGCTGGCAGGCCAGACCGGAAAGGAGGGATAACCCATGTTTGAAGCCTATCTTACGAATACCGCCCTTTACCCGCTTATGGGGATTGAGGTGGGGACGGTGCTGAAATTTCCTGCCACCACGCAGGAGGTACAGGATGCCCTTGCCAAAATCGGGATTGACGGAAAACGCTACACCGAGGTTTTTATTACCAGCTTTGACAGTGACGTGCTGGGGCTCTATGACTATCTGAATGAATATGAAAGCATTGACGAACTGAATGAGCTGGCACACACCCTCGTGGAAGTACAGGCACAGGGCGGTCTGGAGGCTTTTGAAGCCGCCCTTGTTCTTGGAAAGCATACCGGGAGCGTGAAAGACCTGATAAACCTGGCACAGAACCTTGACCTTTACCGCTTTTACCCGGACATTGACGGGGATGAAGCACTGGGGCTGATGTATGCGGAGGAACTGCATACCATTGAGATCCCGGAACATATACGGAATTATTTTGATTACGAAGCATACGGGCGGGATATGCGGCTCAATGAGGGCGGCGTGTTTGCTCCCGGCGGATATGCGGCGGCTGATCCGGGCACCTTCCGGGAGTATTACCGGGGAACTGCCGACATACCGCCAGAGCACCGGATTTTTGCCTATCCGGAAAAAGCCCGTTCCGTCCCTTCCATTCTTGACACACTGAAACAGTTCCAGAAGTCCCCGCCTGCATCCCATAAGGAAAAGACGGGGATTTCCCATGAGGAACGGTAACGCTTCGGGCCATCATGGCCCGAGGTACAAAGGAGGTGGAACCGATCAACTATTATCCCATCAATGAAGCTGCCGCCCGCCGGGCAAAGGAAATGAACAGCTTCTACGATTACAAAGAAGGCAGTGCCACAGAAGAATACCGGGACATGGTAGACAAGGCCGCCGCTCTGGCAGAACGCCAGAAAGCCCGGGTTGATCCCATGTACCATGAAAAAATCGACCGTCTGCTGGATACCTATGCCAGAAAGCTGGCCGAAAACATGAACCATGGCTATGCCATTGATGCAAGGGTTCCTTCTGTGATGATTGCGGGGCCTGCAAATTTCCCGGTTGGGAAAAAGGAAAAGCAGAACCAGGCCCGGCACAGCAACATGGAGGAATGGCGGCATATCCAGGGGTTTTTAGAAAAAATCCAGAGTACGGGCATGGGCGGGATCAGTGCCGATGACCCGGCAGCCATTGAGAAGTTGCAGAAAAAGCTGGACGGACTGGAACGCTCCCAGCTCATTATGAAAGAAGTCAATGTCTACTACCGGAAACACAAAACGCTGGACGGCTGTGCCCTCCTTTCCCCGGAACAGATTGAGCAGTTGAAATCTGCCATGGCTTCCAGTTACAGAAGCAGACCGAAGCCCTTTGAAAGCTACCAGCTTACCAACAATAACGCAGAGATACGCCGGGTAAAGGAGCGAATGGAACAGCTTTCCAGACAGGCGGAGCGGGAATTTTCCGGCTGGGACTATGACGGCGGCCATGTGGAAATGAACCGGGAGGACAACCGCTTACAGGTCTTTTTTGACGGAAAGCCGGATGCGGACACCCGGGCCGAATTAAAGGGGAACGGTTTCCGCTGGGCTCCCAGTGTGGGGGCATGGCAGAGACAGCTTACTGACAACGCCATCCGGGCGGCGGACCGCCTGGACTGTATCAAACCGCTGTCCGGCGAAAGGCCCTCCCAGCTTCAGAAAAAGCCGTCTATCTTGAAGGCTATGCAGGAACATGAAACAGAGCCCCACCGGGAAACAAACGCCCCGGCAAAGAAACAGCCGGAACGCTGACACTTCGGGCCATGATGGCCCGAAGCCCTGAAAGGAGGGATACACCATCAGCAGATCCAAAGGAAAACGGCTGGCAGAACAAAAGGAGGTTCGGGAGCTTCTGGCCGCCCTGAAAGAAAACAACTATTCCAGTGCCAAAGACTTCTTAGCAGCCATCCGCCATGTGGAGGAACTGGAAAATCAGCTTGCTGGGGCTGTAAAACAGCTATCTGTCATGCAGGAGGAAGTACAGAACTTGCAGAAGTCCCCGTTAAAATCAACTCTGCAAGCCTCTATCCATACACTGGAAGAAAAAGTCTCCTCTTTGAAAGAACAGATTTCCGCTTTGAAGGAATCCATTCTTACCGGATGCAGGCAGGCACTTTCCGAAGTCCGGGAGCATGGGATTTCTGCCCTTGACAACCTGGCCCGCTTTTTCCATCTGCGGCAGAGCTTTGAAGGAATCCGGGACACTATACAGGAGGGCATTCAGACCGATACCCGGGCCATAGAAAAAATCGAAGCTATGGCAGCACAGTACCATGAAGCCGGAAAACATCTGAAAAATGCCGGACGGGTGCTTGCCGGAAAGGAGGCAGTAACAGAGGCAAAGCCCATAGGAAAGGCCGCAAAAATCATTGCCGCCCCGTTCCGGGCAGACCGGGCCTGTCTGACAGCTATGAAAGGAACCGTTGAAAAGGCTCTTTCGGGACTGGAACGACTGGAACAGTCGGCTCCTAAAAAGCCGTCTATTCTGAAAGCTATGCGGGAACAGTCTGAAAAGATACAGGCGGAGTCAGCAAAAACAGAGCCCTCCGCCAAACGTGCCGAGCGGTAGACCTCGGGCCATGATGGCCCGAGGTTTTCTGCCTCAAACAAACCAGCGGGGGCCTCCCGTAAGAAAGGGAACCCTGACGGAAAGGAGGTTGTATGCAGGAAGAAGTAAACCAAAAGACCGTTGCCCTCTCCATACGGGCGGCGAAGCTGTCGGGAAAGGTTCTGGCTTCTGCCTTTCAAAAGGTACTGGGGGATGTGAAAAAGCACCATCAGAAAGCACTGACCCCGCAGGGTCGCCAGAGCGTAAAAAAGCTGATGAACCACTACGGCGGCAAAAGCTCCATGCCCTATGTGGGAGCCCCAAAGGATTTTGACCGGATTGCCAGAGAGTTCCATGTGGACTATGCGTTTCACAAAGTAAGTCCCAGACACTACCTGTTATTTTTTAAGGCAAACCAGGCGGACGCTGTGACAGCGGCATTTCAGAAATACAGCGATAAGGTGCTGAACAAAAACAAAGACCATGTTTCCATCCTTGGGCAGCTCCGCCATTTTACGGAGCAGATACAGAAAAAGCCAAAGGAGAAACAACATACCAGAGAGGCGGTGAAAGAAGGACGTTGAGTGACCAGTTAAAAAAATATCTGCTCCCGAACCTCCCGTATCTCTTTGTGTTCTGGTTCTTTTCCAAAGTGGGAACCGCTTACCGGACCGCTCCGGGGAGCGTATTCGCAGAAAAGCTCATGGGGATGCTCTCCACCTTTCCAAAGGTCTTTGAGAACTACTGGCCGGGGCTTGGAGGGCTGGATTTCATGGTCGGGCTTTTGGGAGCTGCGGGAATGTACCTTCTGGTACAGTCCAAAATCAAAAAGGCAAAAAAATTCCGGCGGGATGCGGAGTACGGCACCGCCCGCTGGGGAACAAAGGAGGATATAAAGCCGTTTGCGGACCCGAAATTCCAGAACAATGTGATTTTAACTGGGACGGAATTTCTTACCATGAATACCCGACCGAAAAATCCGGCCAACGCCCGGAACCTAAATG
>OATT01000120.1_pt1 | contig 88163 bp, 85 predicted proteins | sample 1476071 | NCBI WGS metagenome assembly OATT01 (sample SAMEA2579989, study PRJEB22360) | human gut metagenome | biome: human gut; feature: human-associated habitat; material: faeces | place: Denmark | collected 2008/2010 | reverse complement strand
AGCGCCTGAACAAGCTTTATGAGATGATGGATGTCGTGATGGAGAATCAGACGCTTCGTGTGGCTACAGGTGTTCTCAATGAGATCATGGCAGAGGCAGTTGCGATGCAGCAGCCGCCGTCGGATAAAGGAAAGCGTTTGAAATTGTACTATATTACACAGGTAGCGGTAAAACCGCCGACATTTGTTATCTTTGTGAATGATAAGGAATTGATGCACTTTTCATATACAAGATATTTGGAGAATAAGATTAGAGAAGCGTTTGGCTTTAAGGGAACTTCACTGAAATTTTTCATCCGCGAGCGAAAGGAAAAGGAGCGTTAGTAGTATGGAACGTTTGATTTGTGTTGTAATCGGATATCTGTTTGGCTTGTTTCAGACAGGGTACTTTTATGGAAAATTAAAACACATTGACATCAGACAACATGGAAGTGGCAATGCCGGGACGACAAACGCTCTCAGAACGTTAGGATGGACCGCGGGGGCAATCACCTTTTTGGGCGATTGCCTGAAATGTGTTGCAGCAGTTGCAGTTGTGTACTGGCTGTACGGCTCTACACATGATAATATCAGTCTGCTTGCAATGTATGCCGGGATGGGCGCAGTACTTGGACACAATTTTCCCTTTTATTTAAAATTCAAAGGAGGAAAAGGAATTGCGGCGACAGCAGGATTGATTCTTGCTACGAATCCGATTATGATGCTGATTGCGGCTATTGTATTTATTTTGGTTGTGGCAGTGACCCGATACGTTTCGTTGGGGTCACTTATTCTAGTGGTATTGTTTTTGGCTGAAGTGATTGTGTATGGTCAGATGGGAGGATTTTCTCTGACACAGCCAGAATTATATGAAATGTATATGATTGCGTTTGTTTTGATGCTGATGGCATTTTACAGACATCGTGCAAACATCAAGCGTCTTTTGAACGGGACGGAAAATAAATTTGGAGCAGACAGGAAAACGAAATAGAGGCAGGAGGATATGGCATGGCAAAAGCAGGCATCATGGGAGCCGGAAGCTGGGGAACAGCGTTGGCGTTATTACTGTATAAAAATGGGCATGAGGTTACTTTGTGGTCAATCAACAATGACGAGGTAGAGGAATTAAAAAAAGAAAGGGAACACAAGAGCAAATTGCCGGGGGTGAAGATTCCAGAAGATTTGAGGATTACAAACAGTATGGAAGAAGCCGTTGCAGAGAAGGATTTTGTTGTCCTTGCAGTACCTTCACCATTTATCCGAAGCACAGCGAGAAATATGAAGCCGTATGTGGTTAAACATCAAAAGCTTATCAATGTGGCAAAAGGAATTGAGGAGACGACGCTTAAGACCCTTTCGGAACAGATTGAGGAAGAACTTCCGATGGCGGATGTAGCTGTGTTATCAGGACCGAGTCATGCAGAGGAAGTGGGCAGAGGACTTCCGACAACATGTGTTGTAGGCGCGAAGACAAAAGAGACAGCTGAATATCTTCAGAAGATGTTTATGAACGAAACATTCCGTGTGTATACAAGCCCGGATATTCTCGGAATAGAGGTAGGTGGAGCACTGAAAAATGTCATTGCACTCGCGGCTGGAATTGCGGATGGTCTCGGATACGGTGATAATACAAAGGCGGCGCTTATCACTCGTGGAATTGCGGAGATTGGAAGACTTGGTATCCAGATGGGCGGTAAGATGGAAAGCTTTACCGGACTTACCGGAATTGGAGATTTGATCGTGACCTGTGCAAGTGTACACAGTCGAAACCGAAAAGCCGGATACCTGATTGGACAGGGAAAGACGATGCAGGAAGCAATGGACGAAGTAAAGATGGTCGTGGAAGGTGTTTATTCTGCGAAGGCAGCAATGAAACTTGCAGAAAAATATGAGGTGTCCATGCCGATCATTGAGCAGGTAAATCAAGTGCTCTTTAAAGGAAAAGATGCCGCAAAGGCAGTTAACGAATTGATGTTAAGAGATGGAAAAATTGAACATAGTGACTTGCCGTGGGAGTAAAAGGAATTAAAAACAAGAGAATATAGTACATATCAAACCAATTGGCTGCATACACTGTACAAGTGAATAGCAGGAGGGATCATATGGAAGTATTCGATGTTTATAAAGATATACAGGCGAGAACCAACGGAGAAATTTATCTTGGGGTGGTGGGACCGGTAAGAACCGGAAAATCTACTTTTATCAAACGATTTATGGACTTGTTAGTTTTGCCAAAGATAGAGGATGAACATAGTAGACAGCGGACAAAAGATGAGTTGCCTCAGTCTGCATCCGGGAAAACAATCATGACGACGGAACCGAAATTTGTACCGAAAGAGGCAGCGGAAATTTCACTCATGGATGATGTGACAGTAAAAGTACGCCTGATAGACTGTGTCGGCTATATGGTGAAAGGTGCGGCGGGACACACAGAGAATGAGGAAGAACGCCAGGTAAAGACACCGTGGTTTGACTATGAGATTCCATTTACAAAAGCAGCAAGCATTGGAACACAGAAAGTGATTCATGATCATGCCACGATTGGAATCATAATCACAACAGACGGAACAATCTGTGATCTTAAGAGAGAGAATTATATCGAGGCAGAAGATAAGACAATCCGGGAACTGCAATCTATCGGGAAACCGTTTGTCGTACTTGTAAATTCAAAAAGACCATATGGGGAAGAGGCAAAGCAGGCGGCGGAAAGTATAAGGCAAAAGCATGGGGTTACGGCGATGGCGCTTAACTGTGAACAACTGCGGGAGGAGGATATTCACCGGATCATGGAAAATGTACTGTTTGAATTTCCTATTTCGGAAGTGGAGTTTTATATTCCAAAGTGGGTGGAGATGTTGTCTCGGGAACATAAGATCAAAGCGGATCTGCTTTGGCATATAAAAGAGATGATGAAAGATTTTTCGGAAATCAAAGATGCGGTAAGAGGAATAGCAAGACCAGACAGCATGTACATAAAAGAGATGAAGGTAGATGATGTGGCGTTGGATACCGGATGTGTAAAAGTACGGATTCAGGTGGCGGATAATTATTACTACGAGATGTTAAGTGAGTTGACTGGAACGTCTATTGAAGGAGAATACGAACTGATCCGTACGATGAAGGAGATGGCGGCTCTTCGCAAAGAATATGAAGGCGTAAAAGATGCGATGGAATCGGTAAAAATGAAGGGTTATGGCGTGGTGAGCCCGAGAAAAGAAGAAATCCAATTGGAGGAACCGGTTATTATCAAGCAGGGGAATAAATATGGTGTGAAAATTCATTCCGAAGCACCGTCGATTCATATGATCCGGGCAAATATAGAGACGGAGATTGCACCGATTGTGGGCAGTGAGCAGCAGGCAAATGATTTAGTCAATTATATCAAAGATGCAAGTGCAACAGAAGAAGGTGTGTGGGGCACTAACATTTTCGGAAAATCCATTGAAGAGCTTGTGACGGATGGCATGCGTAATAAGCTTATCGCAATCAACGATGAGAGCCAGTCGAAATTGCAGGATACAATGCAGAAAATTGTAAACGACAGCAATGGGGGAATGGTTTGTATTATCATTTGAGATAAAGCTCTTGACGTTTGCGGCAATAAAAGTAAAAAAACACACTTAAAGACGGGGGAAAAAAGTTTTCTCCCGTCTTTAAGTGTGTTATACTATAAAAACAGGAGGATGAAAAAGATGATTCGTTTTAATTGTGATTATAATGAGGGAGCACACCCTCGTGTTTTAGAGGCACTTGTAAAAACTAATATGGAGCAGACACCGGGATATGGTGAAGATCCATATTGCGAAAAGGCAGCAAAAGTAATCAAGGATTTGTGTAAAAAGGAAGATGCAGCAGTGCATTTTCTTGTGGGAGGCACACAGGCAAATCTGACGGTAATTTCATCAATTCTTCGCCCGTATCAGGCAGTGCTTTGTGTGGAAGAAGGTCATATCAATGTGCATGAGACAGGAGCTATTGAGGCATGTGGGCACAAGGTAATGACAGTTTCGGGGAAAGATGGAAAGATTGATGCAGAACAGATTAAAGAAGTATATACACAGCACTGGTCCGACAGTTCACATGAACATATGACACAGCCAAAGCTTGTGTATATTTCCAACCCGACAGAACTTGGAACGATGTACAGCAAGGCGGAACTGGAAGCAATACGAAATGCATGCAATGAATGTGGACTGTATTTGTTTTTAGACGGTGCAAGACTTGGATATGGGCTGATGGCAGAAGGAAATGATCTGACATTGGAAGTATTGGCAGAGAATTGTGATGTGTTTTACATCGGCGGAACGAAAGTGGGAGCATTGTTCGGAGAAGCGGTTGTTATCTGCAATAAAGCGCTTCAGGAAGATTTTAGATATCTGATCAAGCAGAAGGGTGGTATGCTTGCAAAGGGAAGATTGCTGGGAATCCAGTTTTTAGAACTTTTAAAAGATGGCTTGTATTTTGAAATCGCAGGGCATGCAATCCGAATGGCAATGATCCTGAAAAAAGGACTTGAGGAAGCCGGATATTCATTTTTCATCGACAGTGAAACCAACCAGCAGTTCGTGATTGTGTCTGATGAAAAATTGGAACAGCTGAAAGAAAAATATGCATATACATATCAGCAGCGATACGATGCGACATCCAGCGTGATTCGTCTTTGCACAAGCTGGGCGACAAAAGAGGAAGATGTTTATCAATTACTAGAGGATATGAGGTAGGGAGACAAAAGATGCGTGAAAAGCTGACACATTTTGATGAAAAAGGAAATGCAGTGATGGTAGATGTCTCAGAAAAAGAGGTGACATCAAGAGTCGCGGTGGCGTCTGGAAAGATCCGTGTCAATGCAAAGGTGATGGAGGCGGTTAAAAAGGGTACTTCCAAAAAGGGAGATGTGCTTGGGGTGGCACGTGTGGCGGGAATCATGGCGGTCAAGCAGACGGCGAATCTGATTCCAATGTGTCATACACTTCTGATCAGCAAATGCGAGATTGCCTATGAGATTTCAGAAGATACTTTGGAAATTCTGGCAAGATGTACTGTGAAAGTAGAAGGGAAGACCGGAGTTGAGATGGAAGCGCTGACCGGAGTCAGTGTCACGTTGTTGACGATTTATGATATGTGCAAGGCAATTGATCGTACCATGGAATTGTCAGAGATACATTTGGAAGAAAAAAAAGGCGGAAAAAGCGGACATTTTAGGAGGGAAAATAATATGAGAGTTGCAATTATAACAGCAAGTACTTTAGGATACAAAGGGGAAAGAGAAGACAAAAGCGGACCATATATTAAAAAAGTCGTAGAAAATGCAGGATTTGAAGTAAAGGTGATGAAGGTGCTTCCGGATGACCGCAGGATTTTGGGAGAAGTGATGAAACGGCTGGCAGACAGTAATATTGTCGACTTAATCATCACGACAGGTGGAACTGGATTTTCAGAAAGCGACGTAACACCTGAGGCGACGTTGGATATTGTAGAGCGACAGGTGCCTGGAATACCGGAGGCAATGCGTGCCTACAGTATGCAGTTTACAAAACGGGCAATGCTGTCAAGGGCCGCGGCTGGAATCCGCAAACAGACATTGATCGTAAACTTTCCGGGAAGTCCGAAATCTCTGAAAGAATCACTGGAATATATTTTGCCTGAACTAATACACGGCGTAGAGATTTTACAGGGAATTGCGAAAGAGTGTGCAGCTCCAAAGGAAGCGTAAAAGATGAAAAAGATTGAGACAAAAGATGCGGTAGGTCATGTGATTTGTCATGATATTACAATTATTGTAAAAGATCAGATTAAAGATACTGCATTTCGAAAAGGACATATTGTGCGGGAAGAAGATATTCCCAAACTGTTATCTATTGGAAAAGACCATCTTTATGTGTGGGAGAAAGAAGAGGGAATGCTGCACGAGAATGAGGCGGCAGAGATTCTGGCATCTGTATGCGAAAGCGCATATATGAAGCGGAGCCCGGTAAAAGAAGGAAAGATTGAGTTGTCGGCAACACAGAGAGGACTTTTTCAAATTGATTTGGAAAAGCTTTCTGCCATCAATGAGCTGGAAGATATCATGATTGCATCCAGACATCATAACCAGCCGGTGAATGTCGGGGACAAACTGGTTGGGACAAGGGTGATTCCGCTGGTCATTTCGGAAGAGAAGATGAAGCAAGTTAAAGAAATCGGTGGAAAAGAGCCATTATTTCGGATTTTACCATATAAGCGAAAAACAGCCGGAGTGGTGACGACTGGAAATGAAGTGTACTATGGGCGGATACAGGACACATTTACTCCGGTTATTCGAGAAAAACTGAAAGCATATGATGTGGAAGTGTTGGTTCATAAAACCGTACCGGATAAAAGAGAAAAGATTGTGGAAGCAATTCGGGAGATAAAAGGCAAAGGAGTAGATATGGTACTTTGTACCGGAGGAATGAGTGTCGATCCGGATGATATGACACCGAGTGCAATCAAAGAAAGTGGAGCGCAGATTATTTCCTACGGGGCTCCGGTTCTTCCGGGGGCGATGTTCCTGCTTGGCTGTTTTTCGGATGGAACACCGGTTATAGGACTGCCAGGATGCGTGATGTATGCAAAAGCGACCATTTTTGATTTGCTTCTTCCACGGATACTTGCAGATGTACCGATTACGAAGAAGGATTTGGCAAAGATGGGAGCAGGAGGCTTATGTCTTGGCTGCGATATCTGTACGTATCCGAACTGTGGATTTGGAAAAGGAGTATAGAGATTTATGGGAGTTGTGAGAGCTGTTTGTATCAGTGAAAAGAAAGGAACAGAAAAGCAAAATGTACATAAGGCAAAGCTGGTTGCGGATTCTGGTCTGAAAGGAGATGCGCATGCAGGTAACTGGCATAGACAGGTGAGTCTGTTGTCTTATGAGCAGATAGAAGCGTTTCGGCAAAGAGGGGCACAGATAGAATTCGGTGCGTTTGGAGAGAATCTTGTCGTAGAGGGATTTGATTTAAAAACCCTTCCGATTGGAACAAGATTTCGCTGCAACGATGTGATTCTTGAGATGACGCAGATAGGAAAGGAATGCCATCACGGGTGCAGGATTTTTCAGACGATGGGAGACTGCATCATGCCAAGAGAAGGTGTGTTTGCAGTTGTAATTCACGGCGGGGAGATTTCAGAGGGTGACTGTATAGAGATTTTGACAGATAAGGAGGAGTAAATGAAAATCACATATATTTCACACAGTGGGTTTGCGGTGGAACTGGAAAACCATATTTTTCTGTTTGATTATTACAAAGGGGAGATACCAAAGTTTGATCCGAAAAAAAGTATAGTTGTATTTGCAAGCCATGTCCATCATGATCATTATGTAGAAGAAATTTTTGAATTGAGAGAACAATATCCGGATGTGCACTATGTTCTGTCTTCGGATATTCGAAGGTCAGCGAAAAAAATTTTGGAAGAAAAGCAAATCGAAGCTCAGGTCTCTTTTTTGAGAATCCATCAGGAGCTTGAACTGGGAAAGGTGCGGATTCAGACTTTGAAGTCAACAGATGCAGGTGTTGCTTTTTTGGTGGAGTGCGAAGGAAGAACAATTTACCATGCAGGAGATTTAAATTGGTGGCATTGGGAAGGAGAGCCGGATGCGTATAATGAACATATGAAGATGGCATATCTGAAGGAAATTGAAAAATTGAAGGACACACCGATCGATGTGGCATTTGTGCCCGTAGATCCAAGGCTTGGCGAGCAGTATTATTATGGAATAGATGGATTTGCAAAACGGGTGGATGCAAAAGCATTGATTCCGATGCATTGCTGGGGGGACTATACAGTTTGTGAAAAACTGATGCATCAGGAGGAGACAAAGGAGTATCGAGAGCGGATTTATCCGATCACAAAAGAAGGAGAGGAAATATGTCTCAAGATATCATAGTCGTAGCAGGATTGTTTGCTGTTCTTGCCGGCATTTGGGTGGTGAACATGGTAAGTCGTAAAAATCGAATGGGATGTATACAGGCAATGCTGAAAGAAGAGTGGGGCAGTGGACATCCAAAAGAATATACATATGAGGAATTTGAATGGATTTCACATTATTACAAGAACCGACAGGAGAGAAGATGTGCCAAAGGGGCGTTTATCGATGATATCACATGGAATGATCTGGAGATGGATGATGTATTCTTAAAGTTAAATCATACTTATTCCAATATTGGCGAGGACTATTTGTATGATCTTTTGAGGAGACCACAAACGGAGGAATCTGTGCTGAGAGAGCGAGAGCGTCTGATTACTTATTTTGCAGAGCATGAAAAAGAACGCAGAATTTTTCAGACCAAATTCTATGAAATTGGGAAATTATTAAAAGTTCCGGTCAGTGATTATATTTACCGTTTATCTGAAGTGAAAAAGAAAAGCAACACACCGCACTATCTGGCGATTGGAGGGATTTTTGCCGCCATTGTTTTGGCAATTTTCAACATTACTGCCGGAGTGATTGCGTTACTTGTGGTGATGGGTGTAAATATCAACAGTTATTATAGAGAGAAGAAAGAAATCGAGGCGTATATCAGTACATTTTCTTATATCATGAAACTGCTTGATATCAGCGATCAGTTTGAACATGTTGATATTCCTGAAGTGGAACAATATGTGCAGGAGATTATCAGAGCAAAGAAACAGTTTGGCAAGTTCAAAAAGGGTTCCTCTTTGGTGGTGTCCGGACGGCATATGGGAGCATCTGTTACAGAATCCATCATGGATTATTTCCGTATGCTGTTTCATGTGGATTTAATTAAATTCAATTCGATGCTGGAAGAGTTTCAAAAAAATTTGGATGCGATTGAGTGTATGATGGAAAATCTTGGACTTTTGGACAGTATGATCGCAATCGCCTCTTATCGGGAGTCATTGTCATATTATTCTGTGCCGGAACTTGTGAAGCAGGAAAAGGCATTTTTAGAAAGTGAAGACATGTATCATCCTATGCTTGAGAATCCGGTTGCAAATACGATCAAAGAAGAACGAGGCGTGTTGGTGACGGGCTCCAATGCATCTGGAAAATCAACATTTTTAAAGACGGTGGCAATCAGTGCGGTTTTTGCACAGACGATCCACACCTGCCCGGCAAGACAGTATCGCGCCTGCTATTTTCAGATTTATTCATCTATGGTGCTCAAAGATAATCTTCAGGGGAATGAGAGCTACTACATTGTGGAAATCAAATCTTTAAAAAGAATCTTGAACCGCGTAGAGGAGAAGACACCGCTCTTATGTTTTGTGGATGAGGTGCTTCGGGGAACGAACACGATTGAGCGTATTTCAGCATCGGCTCAGATTTTAAAGAGTCTGGCAAAAGTGCATGTAATGTGTTTTGCGGCAACACATGATATTGAGTTGACACATCTTTTGGAAGAGTTTTATAGTAATTATCATTTTCAGGAAGAGGTAAAAGAAAATGATATTTTGTTTAATTACATGTTGTACAGAGGAAGAGCGGTATCCAGAAATGCTATTAAGCTGCTTGGGATTATCGGATATGACGGGGAAATTATCAAAGAGGCTGAGAAGACGGCAGAGAATTTTGTAAATACCGGAATATGGAGTTTGTAGAGAAAGTGAGAGCGATATGAAAGTAAAGATTTATACAGATGGTGCGGCACGAGGAAACCCGGATGGACCGGGAGGATACGGCACTGTGTTGGAATTTATAGATTCAAAAGGGCAGCTTCATACAAAAGAGTTGTCCTGCGGATATAAGAAGACGACGAACAACCGTATGGAATTGATGGCGGTGATCGCAGGGCTGGAGGCGTTGAACCGTCCCTGTGAGATTGAGTTATATTCGGATTCAAAATATGTGGTCGATGCATTTAATCAGCACTGGATTGATGGCTGGCTGAAAAAAGGCTGGAAACGCGGAAAAAACGAACCGGTCAAAAATGTGGATTTGTGGAAACGATTATTAAAGGCGAAAGAACCGCATCAGATTACGTTTATTTGGGTAAAAGGACATGATGGACATCCGCAGAATGAGCGCTGTGATACACTTGCAACGACAGCGGCGGACGGCGGAAATCTTTTGGATGATGTAATCGGGGGATAAAAGTACTTTACAAGTTTTGAAGAAAATGATAAAATCACAGAGGTGTAAAAGTAAGACAGACGGTCGCAGCTGCAAGTGTCGAAAGACCGCAGGTGAGGAAAGTCCGGGCTTCATAGGGCAGGATGCCGGATAACGTCCGGTGGAGGCGACTCCAAGGCTAGTGCAACAGAAATGTACCGCCCAGATTGACTCTGGGTAAGGGTGGAAGGGCAGTGTAAGAGACTACCGCCCCTTTGGTAACAAAGGGGGCATATGTAAACCCCATTCGAAGCAAGACCGAACGAAAACGATGTGGCGGCCCGTCACGTTTTAGGTAGGTTGCTTGATCTTACTGGCGACAGTAAGGCTAGATAGATGACCGTTCAACGACATAACCCGGCTTATCGTTTTGCTTTTACACGATATATTTTTAGAATTTATGAGACAATCGCTTTGAAGTGATTGTCTTTTTGCTATTAAAAGTTGCTACATATACTATAATCAGAAATATTAAATTTAAACAAACTATTGACTGATAAATTTGAAAGGAGTAGTATAAAGATAACAATAGAAGTAAACAGAAAGGGGCGTTTTTTATGACAACGTATTTCATGATTTTTTTAACAATTGTCACAGTTTTTGTTGTTGCAGCAGGATTGATTAAAGTTGGAAAAGTACCGAAAATGCCTGCTTTCTACCGCAACATGATTAGAGAAGGTGTTTTCAACCGATTGATTTTCAAGAATTATTTTTTCAGAAAAGTGTTAGAACATGGAAAACAATTGCCGGAAACAGAGATTGAAAATGTGTGTAGTTTATACAGAGGAGGGGACTGTGGGGAAAAAGAAAATTTAGCGAATATGTAAAATATTTTTTAGCAAAGGACTGGGTGGCAAATTAGCCATCCAGTCCTTAAATAATGCTTGTCTTTATTATCTGCTATACTTTTCTTCACAATATTTGCAGCGGTATACTTCGTTTTCAGGATCGGTCAACACGAACACGTGATCCAGTTCCTGCTCAATAGAAGTGATGCAGCGAGGATTTTTGCATTTGATTACGTTTGTGATTTCTTTTGGAAGTTTCAAACGTTTTTTCTCAACAATTTTTTCATCCTGAATGATGTTGATTGTGATATTGTGATCAATAAAGCCGAGGATATCCAAATCGATTACGTCGATTGGGCATTCGATTTTCATAATGTCTTTTTTCCCCATCTTATTGCTTTTTGCATTTTTGATGATTGCAACGCAGCAATCTAATTTATCCAGTCTCAAATAGTGATAGATGTCCATGCTTTTTCCAGCCTGAATATGGTCAAGTACAAAGCCTTCGGAAATACCACTGACATTCAATGTATTTTTTACCATGATATATTTCCTTTCTCTCTATGGTTAATTATTATTATGAAACTTTGATCTCCAGCAAAGTGAGTATGAGTGCCATACGTACATACACACCGTATTGTACCTGTTTAAAATAAGCGGCACGTGGGTCTTTGTCTACTTCGACAGAAATCTCGTTGACACGTGGAAGTGGATGAAGCACAAGCATATCCTTTGGTGCAAGTTCCATCTTTTTCGCATCCAATATATAAAAATCTTTCATACGAACGTAATCATCTTCGTTAAAGAAACGTTCTTTTTGCACCCTTGTCATGTAGAGCAGATCCAGTTCCGGAAGCGCTTCTTCCATACGAACCACCTCTTTGTAAGGCACGTTTTGTTTGTCTAACACATCTTTGCGGATATAACTTGGCAGACGCAGCTCTTCCGGTGAAATCAAAACAAATTTGATGTTCGGGTAACGTACCAGTGCGTGAATGAGAGAGTGAACCGTACGTCCGAATTTCAAATCACCACAAAGACCGATTGTGAGATTGTCAAGTCTGCCTTTTAAAGAACGGATTGTCAAAAGGTCGGTTAAAGTCTGTGTCGGATGTTGATGTCCGCCGTCACCGGCATTGATGACAGGGATAGAAGAATGTCTGCAGGCAACCATAGGCGCACCTTCCTTTGGATGTCTCATCGCACAGATATCTGCATAGCAGGAAATCATGCGGATTGTGTCAGATACGCTCTCCCCCTTGGCGGCGGAACTGGAATTCGCGGAAGAAAATCCTAAAATACTTCCCCCCAAATTTAACATTGCGGCTTCGTGACTAAGTCTTGTTCGAGTGCTCGGTTCGTAGAATAAAGTTGCAAGCTTTTTGCCGTCGCAGGCGTGTGCATATTTTTCAGGATTGGCTTCAATATCGTCTGCCAAATCCAAAATTTCATCTAATTCTTCGACTGTAAAGTCTAATGGACTCATTAAGTGTCTCATGGTAACCTCCTAGTTTATCGATAAGTTAATAAATCTTGTACAGATTTTCGCTTTGGAGCTTCGGGAGCAACATCAGGATAACCGATGGCAATCAAGGCAGCCAGTTCCTGTCCTTCCGGGATGTCCAACAATTCTGTGATTGCATCTTCGTCCCAGATTCCCATGATTACAGTGCCAAGACCGGCTTCATGTGCAGCAAGACAAAATGTCTGGCAGGCAGCACCGACATCGAACATCTGCCAACGGTCTTCCTTTTTGGTTGAAAAAGAACCATCTCGCTCATAACCGCAGCGCCCTTTGATAAAAGTTACAGCAATTAATGTTGAAACTTGTGTGATAATATTCGAGTTATAGTCTGGGGTGAATTCATCGGCAATTTTATTGAGAATAGAAGTGTCTTCAATTGCGATGTAACGAGTAATCTGAGTGTTTTTCCAGGAAGGAGAATAAGATGCTGTAGAGATAATAGATTCTAATAATGAATGGTCAATACAGCCTTTCTTGTACTTACGAATACTTCTTCGCCCTTTCATACATTCTGTTGCGTTCATATAAAATATCCTCCTATTTGAAAATCTATTTTTATTATCATATAATAAACAGATTTTTTTTTCAACTCTTATATTTATCAAATATAGATTTTGTCTGAAAAATGTATTATAATAATTTTTAATTTGGGCAGGAGGAGAGAAGGATGGCGACTTTAGAAGAGTTAAGAGCACAGTTAGATGGAATTGATAATGAGATCATCGAATTATATAAAAAGAGAATGGATGTCTGTATGGAGATTGGAGACATCAAGATCAGCGAGGGCAATAAAGTGTTTGACAAGCAAAGGGAGCGGGAAAAACTGGCAGCAGTTGCCGCAAAGGTGACGGAGGAGTTTCACAAAAAAGGAGTGCAGGAACTGTTTGAACAACTGATGTCTTTAAGCCGCAAGCTGCAGTATCAGCTTTTGACAAAACGGGGGGGACTAGGAAGGCTGCCGTTTATCGGCGTGGACAAATTAGATTGGGAGAATTCCAGAATTGTCTTTCAGGGAACGGAAGGAGCATATAGCCAGGCGGCGATGGAGATGTATTTTGGAAAAGATACCAATAGTTTTCATGTGCAGACTTTTCGAGATGCGATGGAGGCAATCGAAGAGGGATCGGCCGACTTTGCGGTACTTCCGATTGAGAACTCTTCTGCGGGTGCAGTCAATGAGGTGTATGATCTGCTTGTGGAATTTGAAAACTATATCGTAGGAGAAGTGGTTCTCCCAATCAATCATACATTATCAGGATTGAAGGGAACGACATTAGACCAGATTGAACGTGTATATTCTCATCCACAGGCATTGATGCAGAGTGCAAAATTTTTGGACGCACACAGAGACTGGCAGCAGATCAGCGTGGCAAATACTGCTGTTGCCGCAAAAAAAGTACTGGAAGATCAAGATCAGAGAAAGGCTGCAATTTGCAGCGAATATGCAGCGCGCCTGTATGGATTGGAAATTTTGGAGGAGAAGATTAATCATAATGATAATAATTCCACGCGTTTTATTATCGTGACGAACCAAAAGATTTTTTTGAAGGATGCATCGAAGATCAGTATTTGCTTTGAAGTGTCACATGAAAGCGGAACGCTGTATCATCTGTTATCTCATTTTATTTATAATAATCTGAGCATGACAAAGATTGAGTCAAGACCGGTGGAAGGACGTACCTGGGAATATCGGTTCTTTGTGGATTTTGAAGGAAATATGGCAGATGGGGCTGTGAAAAATGCGATCCGGGGATTGCGCGAGGAGTCTAAAAGCTTGAAAATTTTAGGAAACTATTCATCGAAAGAAGGCGTATAAAATGAGAACAAAGGAACTGATGCTATACAAACATATGGAACATGAAGAGCTTTTGCGTGATATGACATTTTTAATGGAAAATTGTGACAGCGAATATTACAATAAAGAAGATATGGCAGGACTTTTATTTGAATGTGTGAATGAACTGCTGGAGCTGGCAGCGGGATATGGGTTTGAAGGAAACCTTTGGCATAATTACCTGACATTTCTTTTGGTAAATGACGAGAATGCATACAGTACAGAGTGTGAGATTGTAGGCGAAATTGAGGGAAGCATCAACACGATCACGCTGCATGATTTTGAGATTTTCCGAGAGCTGTTTGCATATGATTTTACTATTTTAGAGAAGGTGCTGGGGGTGAAGTGCCTTTCTGTACTGATGCACTATGAGAATGTCAAAGGACATGGGAAGGTATTCAATAAAAGAATCCGAGACCGTATCTGTGAGCTGAGCGAAAAGCTTGGAACATGTGAGAATGCAGAGGAATTCAAATGTACGATGACACAGTTTTATAAAGAATTCGGAGTGGGTAAGTTTGGGCTGCACAAGGCATTTCGTATCGAGCATACAGAAGCTGGGGCAGATATTGTCCCGATCACGAAGATTGCCCATGTACATCTGGATGACCTTGTGGGATATGAAATTGCAAAAAAGAAACTGATTGAGAATACAGAGGCATTTGTGAAAGGGAAAAAGGCGAATAACTGCCTGCTGTTCGGAGATGCAGGAACAGGAAAGTCTACTTCAATCAAGGCAATATTGAATCAGTATTATGATCAGGGACTTCGAATGATTGAGGTGTATAAACATCAGTTTCAGGATTTAAACGATGTGATTGCTCAGATAAAAAACAGAAACTATAAGTTCATTATCTATATGGACGATCTGTCTTTTGAGGAGTTTGAAATTGAATATAAATATCTCAAAGCAGTGATTGAGGGCGGATTGGAAAAGAAACCGGATAACATTTTAATCTATGCGACTTCAAACAGGCGGCATCTTGTGAGGGAAACATTTCGCGATAAGTCTGACCGAGATGAGGAATTGCATACGAACGATACTGTTCAGGAAAAATTATCACTGGTGGCAAGATTTGGAGTGACAATCTATTTTGGAGGTCCAAGTAAGAAAGAATTTCAGCAGATTGTGAAGACATTAGCTCAGAAAAATCAAATTAATATGCCGGAGGAAGAGCTTCTTCTAGAAGCCAATAAATGGGAGTTAAGTCACGGCGGTCTGTCAGGCAGAACCGCGCAGCAGTTCATAGATTATCTTCTTGGAAAATAAAGAAAGGGGTGAAAGTTTCGAATGACTTTCACCCTTTTAAATGCTTTAATCAATCTGTTGAATTCCGGAAATATCGGAATCGATCATCAGAGAATAGTTGGTGTAATATACGACAAATCCAGGTTTTCCACCGGACGGTTTTTTGACATGTTTTTTCTCAATGTAGTCAATCTCTACTTTTTCATTTCCGCGGTTCTTAGAGTAGTAGGCCGCAAGTTTTCCAGCTTCCTCAAAAGTCCGGTCTGGCAGCTCCTCGCCATTGGTTTTCACGATGACATGAGATCCCGGACAGCCTTTTGCGTGGAACCACCAGTCGTTTCCAACAGCGAAATGGAAAGTCAGTTCGTCGTTTTGCAGATTATTTTTTCCAACATACATATGATAGCCATCGCTGGAAATATAGTGGAATGGTTTACTTGTAATCTTTACTTTTTTCTTTGTGAATTTTCGCCTTACATATCCGGCGCCGATTAATTCTTCTTTAATCTGAGTCAGATCGTCTTCACTCAATGCAATGTCAAGTGCGTTGCTGACAGATTCAAGATAAGTGATATCTTCCTGCGTTTCCTGAATTAGAGAGGAAAGCACCTCGAAAGTTCGTTTCTGTTTATTATACTTGTCAAAATATTTTTGCGCATTTTCGCCAGGTGTCTTTGTAGGATCAAGTGGGATTTTCACCATCTCATTTGTATAGTAGTTCAAAGCATCCAGCTGTTTTGCACCGGGCTCTAAATTGTAGCCGTAGGTGTTGATCAATTCTCCGTATATGCGGTATTTATCACGGTTCAGAGTGTCTTTGAGTTGTTTGGACTGCAAATCATATTTTTTCCGGTTTCGTTCTAATGCGGTCTGCACAATTTTCCGAAGGTCTACCGATTTTTGGCGAATGCGGGTCAACGTGTTTTTGGAAGCATAATAAGTCTCCAGTACATTTGATATGGAGTCGAATATTTTTGCCTCATACATCGGAAAATGCGATAATGGCAGTGCACAGAATTCTTTTGGTTCCGCACCGTCATAGTAGATTACCGGATGAAAATCACCTTTGATTACCGGATCAAAAAATAAAGTAAATTGTTTATATAAATGAATCAATACATCTTCTGACAGCTCTTTTGGTGTGATTTCAGAATCAATTCCGGCAATATAGCAGATTTCTTCTGCTACAACAGGGCTGATGCCGGTAAAGCTTGTGTAGATCGCTTTTCCAAGAGGGGTAGGCTTTGCAATCAAAGTTGATACAAAGTCGGCGAAAGAAATATCCAGTGGATCTGATTTTTCCATCGTATCCGGAATGAAATACTCGCGCCCCGGAAGTACTTCGCGAACAGAACTCATCTGTGCGGAGACGTGTTTGATACTGTCGATAATCTTGTTGTCTTCCGTACAGAAAATGATGTTGCTATGTTTTCCCATAATCTCAATGATCAGATATTTTTTGCACAAATCACCAAGTTCATCCAGATGTTCGACTTCAAACCGAATGATACGTTCTAATTTAGGTTGTGTAATTGCCGTAATTCGCCCGTTATTAATGTGTTTTCTTAAAAGCATACAGAAATTCGGTGCGGTCATTGGACTTGGCTTGTTGGTCTCAGTTAGATAAATAAGCGGAAGTGAAGCACTTGCGGATATGGAAAGCCTCTTTTGCCCTTTGGGTGTCTTGATTGTCAGAAGAAGCTCATCGGTCTCAGGCTGTGCAATCTTATTGATTCTGCCGTCTAATAGGTTCTCTCTTAATTCATGTACGATATTTGCAATTGTAATTCCGTCAAAAGCCATAATGTAAATCGTCCTTTCATATTTTAGAGGTACTGTTCACTCCTAACCACCACCATATGCGCACTCGTCGTGCTTTCGCACTCCAGTCCCGCACTTTGTGCTAAGACTGCTTATTGGGTGGCGGTTACGAGTTACACTTCGTAGCAAAAACAGAAATTCGCCTTTTACATGCAGGCATGACAATGCAAATCTCTGTTTTAGCTGCGGAGTGAACAGTAACCATATAGATGTTAGTATACACGAAATGAAGGGGAGTTTCAATTGACGTTTGTTTTTAAATGACTTATAATGAAATGTAACATAAAAAGACAAGCAAAGAGGTTAACAATATGATGAAAAGTATGACAGGCTTTGGAAGATGTGAGGTGTCTGAAGGACAACGTAAATTTACGGTAGAGCTAAAGGGCGTGAACCACAGATACTTAGATGTCAATATCCGTATGCCGAAGAAATTGAATTTTTTTGATGCCTCCATCCGCAGCCTGCTGAAGCAGTATGCACAGCGAGGGAAAGTAGATATTTTTATTACATATGAAGACATGTCAGAGAATCAGGCGGCATTAAAATATAACGCTGCATTGGCTGAGGAGTATCTGCAGTATTTTAAGCAGATGGAAGAGACATTTTCATTGGAGAATGATATTCGTGTTTCTACCTTGTCGCGTTGTCCGGAAGTACTTACGATGGAAGAGCAGCCGGAGAATGAGGAAGAACTTTGGAACGGATTGAAGAAAGCCTTGGAAGGAGCGTTTACACAATTTGTGGAGACAAGAATTGTGGAAGGCGAGAATCTGAAAAAAGACATTAATGTGAAATTGGATGAATTGCTTGCATTAGTTGAAGCAATCGAAGAGCGCTCACCGGAGATCATTTCTGAATATCGTGCGAAGCTGGAATTGAAAGTGAAGGAACTTTTGGAAGATGTACAGATGGATGAGAGCAGACTGGCTGCCGAGGTGATTCTGTTTGCGGACAAGATCTGCACAGATGAGGAGACGGTCAGACTGAGAAGTCACATTGAACATATGAGAACCACATTAGAAGCGGGAGAGGGAATCGGTCGAAAACTGGACTTTATTGCACAGGAGATGAACCGTGAAGCGAACACGATTTTGTCAAAGGCGAATGATATTGAAGTATCGAATCATGCGATTGATCTGAAGACAGGAATTGAAAAGATCAGAGAGCAGATTCAGAATATCGAATAAAGGGAAAGGATAAGAAGGATGAAAAAGAGAGGAATTTTGATCGTAGTCTCAGGATTTTCAGGAGCAGGGAAAGGGACTGTGATGCGAGCGCTGCTTGAAAAATATGATAATTACGCATTATCTATCTCAGCAACTACAAGAAATCCGCGAGAAGGAGAAGTAGATGGAAGGGAATATTTTTTCAAAACGACAGAAGAATTTGAAAAAATGATTGCACAAGATGAGTTAATAGAGTATGCTAGATACGTGAATAATTATTATGGCACACCAAAAGCCTATGTGGAAGAACAGCTTGCAGCCGGAAAAGACGTGATTCTGGAGATTGAGATTCAGGGTGCTTTGAAAGTGAAAGAAAAATTTCCACAGACACTGTTGTTGTTTATAACTCCACCGAATGCTTCGATTTTGAGAGAGCGTTTGATTGGAAGAGGAACGGAGACGATGGATGTCATTGAATCCAGAATGCAAAGAGCAGCAGAAGAGGCTGAGGGAATGCAGGAGTATGACTATCTGATCATCAACGATGATTTGGATACCTGCGTGCAGGAGATGCATAATATTATTGAGGGTGAACACAACAGAAGTTTCCGCAATGGAAATTTTATGTGTCAGATAAAAGAAGAATTAAATGGGAATTTGAAAGGAGAATAATACATGTTACATCCATCTTACACAGATTTGATGAAAGTAGTCAATCAAGACGTAGAGGAAGGGGCAACTAAGATTGTAAACAGCCGTTATTCGATTGTTTTGGCAACTTCAAAAAGAGCAAGACAGATTATCGGCGGAGAATTACCTTTAGTACCAACAAAGCATGGTGAGAAACCACTTTCGATTGCAATTGATGAATTGAATAATGGAAAGATTAAGATCATTGCAGAAGATACAGAAGAATAGATAAAAGATATGATGAGGCGGATGCGTAGTGGAGTATCTGCCTCAATAACTATATAGGAGAAATGAGACTATGAATATATTATTTGTATCACTAGGATGTGATAAGAATCTTGTCGATACGGAGGTGATGCTTGGACTGTTGGCGTCTAGAGGACACCAGATGGTGGACAGCGAAGAGATCGCAGATGTCATTGTCATTAATACATGCTGCTTTATCCACGATGCAAAAGAGGAGAGTATCCAGACGATTCTTGAGATGGCAGAATATAAGAAAGCCGGTTCATGCAAGGCGTTAATTGTCACAGGTTGTCTTGCACAGCGATATAAGCAGGAGATCATCGATGAGATTGAGGAAGTGGATGCAGTGCTTGGAACGACTTCTTACGATAAGATTGTGGAAGCGATTGACGAGGCACTTGCAGGGCACACAAGTGTGGAGATGACTGACATTGATGCGCTTCCGCTTGTGGAGAGCAAGCGCCTTGTGACGACAGGAGGACATTTTGCTTATCTGAAGATTGCAGAAGGGTGTGATAAACACTGTACATATTGTATCATTCCCAAAATCCGCGGAAACTTTAGAAGTGTTCCTATCGAACGACTTCTGAAAGAGGCGGAAGATCTGGTGGCACAGGGAGTAAAAGAGATTATTCTAGTGGCACAGGAGACAACACTTTATGGAAAAGATCTCTATGGTGAAAAATCATTGCACAAGTTGCTGAGAGAGCTTTGCAAAATCAGTGGATTACGCTGGATCCGTATTTTATACTGCTATCCGGAAGAGATTACAGATGAATTGATTCAGGTAATCAAAGAAGAGGATAAGATCTGTAACTACCTGGATCTTCCGATTCAGCATGCAAGTGATGGAATCTTAAAACGAATGGGCAGAAGGACTTCAAAAGAACAGCTGGTTGAAATTATTGGAAAACTGCGAAAAGAAATACCGGATATCGCAATCCGTACTACATTGATTACCGGTTTCCCGGGAGAGACACAGGAACAACACGAAGAATTGATGGAGTTTGTAGATGAGATGGAATTTGACCGCCTTGGTGTGTTTACATATTCACCGGAAGAAGATACGCCGGCTGCTGTGATGCCGGATCAGATTCCAGAGGACGTCAAGGAAGACCGTCAGGCAGAACTGATGGAATTGCAGCAGGAGATTGCGTTTGATCTTGCGGAAGAGATGATCGGGCGGGAAGTGCTTGTCATGATCGAGGGAAAAGTGGCAGATGAAAATGCATATGTAGGAAGAACTTACAAGGATGCTCCAAATGTAGATGGGCTTATCTTTGTAGAATCAGAAGAGGAATTAATGTCGGGAGATTTCGCACGTGTCAGAATCACCGGCGCATTAGAATATGATTTGATGGGAGAGATTATATAATGAATTTACCAAATAAGCTGACGGTACTGAGAGTTTTAATGATTCCATTTTTTGTTGTATTTATGATCACACCTTTGGCAGAAGGGAATGGAAAGTATATTGCACTTGCACTGTTTTGTATTGCAAGCCTGACAGATATGCTGGATGGAAAGATTGCCAGAAAGCATAATCTTGTGACGAATTTTGGAAAATTTATGGATCCGCTTGCGGATAAATTACTAGTATGTTCTGCGATGATCTGCCTGATCGAGACAGGAAAGTTGCAGGCATGGATTGTTTTGATCATCATTGCACGTGAGTTTATCATCAGCGGTTTCCGACTTGTAGCATCTGATAATGGGATTGTCATTGCCGCAAGCTATTGGGGAAAATTTAAAACAGTATCTCATATGGCGATGATCATTCTCTTGATATTGGATATTCAAAATCCGATTATGCAGACAATTACAACTGTTGTTGTATGGATTGGACTGATTTTGACAGTGGTTTCTCTTTTGGATTACATTGTGAAGAATAAACAGGTATTGACACAGGGTGGAATGTAAAAGAAGGATGAAGATCATGTTGGAAGAAGAAATTGTAAAAAAATTATTGGAAAAGCAGTATACAGTGACAACGGCAGAATCCTGTACGGGCGGTCTTCTGGCAGGAAGAATTTTGAATGTTCCGGGAGCATCGTCTGTGTATAACGAAGGACACATTACCTATTCCAATGAGGCAAAAGAGCGCCTGTTGGGGGTTTCGCATGAGACACTCGTAAGATACGGAGCGGTCAGCAGGCAGACAGCCGAGGAGATGGCACGTGGAGCAGCGAGGGCGGCGAAGGCAGAGATAGGACTTAGCACGACCGGAATTGCGGGCCCGGGAGGCGGAACAAAAGAAAAGCCGGTTGGTCTTATCTATGTGGGATGTTGTATTGGTACAGAGACCTATGTCAAAGAATGTCGTTTTCATGGAACAAGAGAAGAAAACAGAAATGCGGCTGTGGAAGCGGCGCTGAAATTGTTGGAGGAAAATTTATAGTCATATTCAACAAGGAAAGTGTTTTTACAGAAAAACAATGTTTTATAATGTCGAATTATAAAAAATATGAAAAAAAATATAGACGAAAAGAGAAGTTTGTGAGAAAATAAGAATATATATGGCGTTAAAGTTCTAACAAACACCATAGAGAAAAAATCATACATATTTGAAAGGAGTTTTATCATGATTTATTCACATGAAGTACAAACTATGTGTCCAGTAGCTCAAGGCGTTAATCACGGACCAGCTCCAATCCCAGAAGAAGCAAAATGGGTAAAAGCAAAAGAAGTAAAAGATATCTCAGGCTTAACACACGGTGTGGGCTGGTGTGCACCACAGCAGGGAGCCTGTAAATTAACATTAAATGTAAAAGATGGTATCATTCAAGAAGCATTGGTTGAGACAATCGGATGTTCAGGAATGACACACTCAGCAGCTATGGCATCTGAGATTCTTCCAGGAAAAACAATTTTGGAAGCTTTAAATACAGACTTAGTATGTGACGCTATCAATACAGCTATGAGAGAATTATTCTTACAGATCGTATATGGTAGAACACAGAGTGCGTTCTCAGAAGACGGACTTCCAGTAGGAGCAGGTCTTGAAGATTTAGGAAAAGGACTTCGTTCACAGGTTGGTACAATGTACGGAACATTAGCAAAAGGTCCTCGTTACCTTGAGATGGCTGAAGGATATGTAACAGGTATCGCTTTAGATGCAGACAATGAGATCATCGGATACCAATTCGTAAGTCTTGGAAAATTAACAGATTTCATCAAAAAAGGTGATGACCCTAACACAGCTTGGGAAAAAGCTAAAGGACAATATGGCCGCGTAGATGACGCTGTTAAGATTATTGACCCAAGAGCAGAGTAAGAGAAGGAGGACGTAAAAAATGGCTTTATTTGAATCATATGAAAGACGTATTGATAAAATCAATAGCGTGTTAAATAGCTATGGAATCGCTTCTATCGAAGAAGCTGAAAAAATCACAAAAGACGCTGGACTGAACGTTTACGATCAGATCAAAGGAATCCAGCCAATTTGTTTTGAAAACGCTTGCTGGGCTTACATCGTAGGTGCTGCAATCGCAATCAAAAAAGACTGCAGAAGAGCTGCTGATGCTGCTGCAGCAATCGGTGAAGGTCTTCAGGCTTTCTGTATCCCAGGTTCTGTTGCTGACCAGCGTAAAGTAGGTCTTGGACATGGTAACTTAGGAAAAATGTTATTAGAAGAAGAGACAGATTGTTTCGCATTCTTAGCAGGTCACGAATCATTCGCAGCAGCTGAAGGTGCTATCGGTATCGCTGAAAAAGCTAACAAAGTACGTAAAAAACCTTTACGTGTTATCTTAAACGGTCTTGGAAAAGACGCTGCGCAGATCATCTCAAGAATCAATGGATTTACATATGTTGAGACAGAGATGGATTACTACACAGGAGAAGTAAAAGAAGTATTCAGAAAAGCATACTCTGACGGACTTCGTTCAAAAGTTAACTGCTACGGCGCTAACGATGTAACAGAAGGTGTTGCAATCATGCACAAAGAAGGTGTTGATGTTTCTATCACAGGTAACTCAACAAACCCAACACGTTTCCAACATCCAGTAGCTGGTACATACAAAAAAGAATGTATCGAACAAGGTAAAAAATACTTCTCAGTAGCTTCAGGTGGTGGTACAGGACGTACACTTCACCCAGATAACATGGCAGCTGGTCCAGCTTCTTATGGTATGACAGATACTATGGGACGTATGCACTCTGATGCACAGTTTGCTGGTTCTTCATCAGTTCCTGCTCACGTAGAGATGATGGGATTAATCGGCGCTGGTAACAACCCAATGGTTGGTATGACAGTTGCTGTTGCAGTTTCTATCCAGGAAGCAGCAGAAAGCGGAAAATTCTAAGAAACCGCGTAAATACGGGATTCTTAAATGCAATAAAAAGTGATAAAGCAGGCAGAGTGATAAACTCTGCCTGCTTTGCTTTTCAATATCTTTTCAGTCGATTATAGCTCTATTTTTTCAGGAAATGCTTCTTCTCTTAGAATTCCCCACATTTTTTCAATATAAGAAAGTGTATAGAAATTTTCATAATAATGATAATAAAAGGCTCCTTTTAAAGTCATCGTGTAAATACCGTTTTCTTCTGTAAGAAAACCTAAAAGCTTTGCTAAGTTCAATTCAATCCCATAGACACTTTTTAGGGATACACCAAAGAAGTTTTCAAAATCTTTGGGATTTATTTTGGTACTGTAGGCAGTCCAAAATAAATAATACAGCATTCGTTGACGCAAAGAAAATCGAGTTGTTAATGAAGTTGGAAGTTTGTTTTCTTTACATCTTTCGCAATAAGCTTCTACAGAAAACGTGTTGATTTTGAATTGGTCATCTAATAAAGTTGCGGCAGAGCACCCAAAGCCTAAAAAATTATCTCTGGTCATGGAAGAATAGGATGCCTTTTTCTCATTTGAGAATGTCCAAATGGAAGTGCGGATATACCCTTTGTCTAAACAGTAATGTGTAACAGCATTTAAAAGTAGTTGTTTTTCCTTTTTAGACATCGCTGCTACTGAACTTGACGTAAAAGCAAAATCAATGAACGGATAAATGGCTATATGATTCGCTCCGCTTTGAAATGCTTTGTCGATATCAGATTTTAAATCATCAAACGTTTGATTTGGAAGTGCAAAAATAAAATCCATTGAAACTGTTTCAAATGGAACTTCCGATAGTGTTTCTTTTAGTTTGACAGCATCAACAGTTGTTCGACCTAAAATATTTTGGAATTTATTTTGGAAGGATTGGATTCCAATGCTGATTTTTGTTACTCCGGCATCTCTTAGAGTCTGTAAAACTGTCGGAGTTACATTATCAGGATGTAATTCGACGCCAATTCCTTCTGTGATGATAAAATGTTCTTGGACAGCATCAATGATTTCTTTGATCCGTTCTACTGTAAGAGCCGGTGTGCCGCCACCAAAGTATAAGCTGGTAGCCTTTTTTCTTCCGATATGTTGACTTCCGACAAGATGAATTTCATGGAGCAGAGAATCGATATACCGGTCACATAGTTTTGCTGAATACAGAGTTTTGCAATAAGGGCAGAAATTGCAAATGCTTCTGCAAAATGGAATATGTACGTATAGTCCTAAATTTTGACAGTCAGAATAGGGTAGCTTTTGATCATACTCATTTTGAAAGATAAATGGTTTTGTTGACCGAGTCAGCCACATTCTGGTGAGGGTTGTTATTGTTTTCATATTACTCCTAAATATATTTTAAATAAGTTTTCAGCATTTCAAAAATAATTTTTGGTGTTCCTTTAAATAAAAGAGTGTATTCTGCAACAAAGAAATATCCACATTCGTTACAAAGTCCCGGAATATCAATACAGCGTCCGCAGGTTGAAAGTTTGCCGTTCTCTATGACAACACATTGGTCGCACGGTGTTGGAAAGTTATTGTTGATTAAATATGGAAAGGCACTTTGTAAATTAAATACGGGCACGTTTTCTTTCATCATTTTTTTAATGACTTCACAGCAGTCTGCTTTTTCTTTTTTGGAAAGAGCCAATTCTTTTGTATCAGGATACGGTGTATGAAAGTTAAAAGAAACCGCACGGACATTTTTAGTATCGCGTGCGGCAATACAAACATCTTGCACCGTATTTTTGTTTATTTGGTTGATTGCCATATAAAAGCAGATATTGTCGAAAGTTGCATTTTTAATATTTTCCATGATGATGTCATAAGTGTTCCCGCGAATTGCATTATGGTGTTCTCTATCGCCATCAATACTGAGTAAAATTAAATCGGCTTCCGGCAAATCTAAAGGGAATGTTCCATTTGTAACTACGTTTACAATTAAGAATCCCATTTCCTTTGCTTCTATGACTAAATCCCGCAAACAACGGGTTCCGTCTTTCCACAGAAATGTTTCTCCTCCGCAGAAAAAAAGTATACGGATTCCCATATCATACAGCTGCTGCATTTCCTTTCGAATTTGCGAGTAAGGATGAATGATTGCTGTGACGTTATTGACAGAACAATGTTTGCATTTTAAATTACATTTATCTGTAACAATAATCGTGCCGAGGATAGGCTCTTTTTTCTTGAATAGGATAGTTTTGATACCAAAATTTGCGAAATATATAAAGGAAGAAAGTTTCATATCATTTCTCGCTTTCTTAGTGTCTGTTTCGTTCAGGCATACAGTGCGGACAACCGTTTCTGGTTACAGCAAGCATGGACGCGAAAAGAACCGCTTCTGTATAGGTGTCGCAGCTAAAAATATGTTCTGGATTAATTTCATCGATATGGCAATCCGGTGTCTCACGGTCCAGATCATGGATTTCTCCGGTGTTTTTGTTTAAAATAAATTGTTTTCCATTAAAAGGTGTGTGATTTCGTCTCATATAAAATAGTCCTCTTTCTCTTTTGTTTTGCATTGAAGATGCATATAAATAAATTATAGGAGGTTTCAAGAAAGAAAACAAGAAAAAGTATTTAGAAAAATTTCTAAATACCTATTGCAAATGAAACGAAAAGGTGTTATTGTATTTGTAAGCTATTTAGAAAAAAATCTAAATGCTTACGAAAGAAAGGTGGGATGTCATGAGTTTTGCAGAAACATTCAAAGCGCTTTCAGATCCTGTTCGACGAGAAATTTTAATGTTGTTGAAGAAAGGAACATTATCCGCCGGAGAAATCGGCAGTCATTTTGATATGACAGGTGCAACTATTTCTTATCATTTGGGAATTTTGAAAAAGGCAGATCTGATATGTGAGACAAAGTATAAAAACTATGTGTATTATGAGTTGAATATTTCAGCAGTGGAAGACATTATGCTCTGGCTGGCAGATTTGAAAGGAGAGGTGTAGTGTGAAAGAGTACAGAGGAAAAATTATTTTAACAAGTGTAGTGACGGTTCTTCCGATTGTAATCGGATTGCTTTTATGGAACCGGCTTCCGGATACGATAGCGACGCATTTTACGTTTGATAATGTCGCAAATGGGTGGAGCAGTAAGCCATTTACTGTTTTGGGCCTTCCAATTATTTTGACAGTACTTCACTTGGTTGCAGTGACAGTTTCGTTAAATGATCCGAAGCGAAAAAATATTGGCGGAAAGATGCTTTCGGTTGTATTTTGGATTGTACCGATTGTTTCGTGGGTTATGTTTTTGTCTATTTATACAAATGCATTAAATATGTCAATTAATATCAGCATGATTTCGGGAGTTTTGGTCGGTACGATTTTTCTTGTTACGGGAAATTATATGTCTAAGAATCGACAAAATTATACAGTCGGAATCAAGCTTCCGTGGACTTTGAACAGTACGGAAAACTGGAATCGGACAAACCGGTTTGCCGGAAGATTATGGCTGGTAGCAGGTGCTATTATGCTTGTCAACATATTCTTGAATCAAACTGCAATTTTGATTGGAATGATTGTTGTGATTGGGGTTGCTCCTGTCATTTATTCATTTGTATTATATAAAAAGGGAATTTAAAAGAGATGTCTGTGCCAAGAATGGCACAGACATTTTTGCTGGTAAAATCGAAACAGATAGGATATAATGAAAGCAGAGATATTGTGAAAAAGTAAGGGGTAATTATGCTGGATAAAAAGAGATTTTTGGAAGAATATAATATTACAGAAGAAGCTTTTCGGGAAGCAGATATTGAATGGGAAGAACTTGCGAAAATTTATGAGAGCTATCAGAAGATTGAGGGGGATTTGCGAGATATCGGAAAGGATTTTGTAGATGACTACCTGTATGATATCGAAAAAGCGGGAATCCATTCTTATCGTTATCGAACGAAAGCGCCGGGGCATCTGATTGAAAAAGTCATTCGGAAACGAAGAGAAGCTCCGGAAAAATTTGCGTTTTTGAATCATGAAAACTACTATAAATATTTTACCGATTTAATCGGAATACGTGTGTTTTTCCTATATCGTGAGGATTGGATTTATTTTCACAATTATATTACAAAGGTGTTTGAGAATAATCCGGATATCTATGTGGAGAACAGATTAGAGGATTTTGATGAAAATCCGGCACATTATTATATTGCAGAGCGGCCGAAGGTATATAAACGTTCAGGGGACAGTAAGATTTATGATGAACGATTAATCGATATTAAAGCGGGAGGAATTTATCGGTCTCTTCACTACATTATTAAGTACAAAGGATATTATGTGGAAGTGCAGGGAAGAACGCTGTTTGAAGAGGGCTGGAGTGAGATTGACCATGATATTGTCTATCCGTATTTTAAAAATGATCCAATGTTGTGTGATTTTTCAACATTGCTGAACCGTTTGTCCGGAATGGCGGACGAGATGAGTTCTTATTTTCGAAGAATGAAAGAAGAAAAAGTAAATATGGAGCGTGAAAAAGCGCGTGAGAAAGAATAGGATGTAGGAAACTACATTCTATTTTATTAGAGGAAATTCTTTTTACACCGATAAAGAAATTTGTGCATATGATAAACAAAAAAGGAAATTTGATCGTTGAGAACAGATTTATATCAGTTTGCTGTTGTGGGAGGAGATTTGCGGCAGTGGTATCTTGCGGATATTTTGGCTTCAAAAGGGCATGGTGTATTGGCATATGGTTTGTGTAAAGATGAGAAGATTGAAAATGTAAAATATGTTTCATCGGTAAAAGAACTGATACAGGAAGCAGAGGTATTAGTGTATCCGATTCCCTTTTTGAGTCCAAATCGAATGTCTGGGGCAGAATTAAAAGAGCGAAAGGAAATGTTGTCCTGCCTTCGGAAAGGACAGATTTTTTTTGCGGGGTGCATTCCAAGAACGGTCATGCAACAAATGGAAAGTCAGAAAGTTCGTGTTTTTGACTTGATGGAAGACCATTGTCTGGCAGTGGAAAATAGTGTTGCAACAGCAGAAGGAATGATAGCAGAAGCGATGATACGAAGTCCTAAAAATCTTCGGGGGAGCAGGTGTCTGATATTGGGATATGGAGTTTGCGGAAGAATGCTTGCTTCTTATTTGAAAGGGATTCGATGTGAAGTCGGAGTCGTAGATAAAAGCCAAACAGCCTGCGCCTGTGCAAGAGCTGATGGAATGTATGTTGTAGAAACAGATCGTTTTTTGCAGGAAATGAAAACAGCAGATATTATTTTTAATACCATTCCGGAAAGGATTTTATCGGCAAAACAACTGTCGTATGTGAGAAAGAGTGCATGGATTTTGGATATTGCTTCCGGAGATGGTGGAGTGGATTATGCGGCTGCACGAAAAATGGGCGTGCAGGCGGTGAAACTTCCGGGGCTTCCGGGAAAATATGCACCGTATACTTCTGCCCAGATTATCGCGGATACGATTTTTCAAAAATTGAGAGAGTCTGTTGCTTAATAGAAGATTGAGGGAGGAGATATAATGGAATTGGCCGGAAAAACGATAGGGGTTGCCATGAGTGGCTCCTTTTGTACTTATGAGAATGCATTTCAGGAACTTCAGAAACTGGTGGAGGCGGGGGCAAAGGTGCAGACCATTTTTTCAGAGGCGGCTCAGACGATTGACAGCCGGTTTGGAAAGGCAGAGGAGTTTGTGCGAAGAGCGGAGATTCTGACCGGAAGAACACCAATGCTTACAATTGCAGAAGCGGAGCCGATTGGGCCCAAAAGTCTTTTGGATCTTTTGATTGTTTTGCCATGTACAGGAAATACGATTGCAAAACTTGCAAATGGAATCACCGATACGCCGGTATTGATGGCGGCAAAGGCGCATCTTCGAAGCGAAAAACCACTGCTGTTATCTATATCTACCAACGATGCACTTGGTATGAACATGAAAAATATCGGTCTGCTCTTGAATGCGAAACACGTTTATTTTGTGCCGTTTGGGCAGGATAATCCGGAAAAGAAGCCAAATTCGATGATTGCACATACCGAATTACTGCGTGAAGCGGCGGAAGCGGCATTGGACGGGAAACAGTACCAGCCGATTCTTCAATAAGGTTGGAAATGCTCTGAAAAACTCGCTGCAGTTCAGGGCATTTTACATATTTTGTACTAGAAAAAATGAAAAGAGAGCGATATAATGAAATACATATGAAAAAAGGGGGAATACGATGGCGAAAAATATGACAGAAGGGAAACCTTTAAAATTGATACTGGCTTTTATGTTTCCGGTTTTATGCGGAAATCTATTTCAGAATTTTTATAATATTGTAGATTCAATGATTGTCGGAAGATTTTTAGGAGTAGATGCGCTGGCGGCAGTTGGAAGCACCACTTCTTTAAATTTTCTTGTAGTCGGCTGGATTACCGGAATGACGAGTGGCTTTGGAATTTTGATTTCACAGGCGTATGGTGCAAAAGATGAAAAACGGTTAAGACATTATGTGGCGATGTCGACTTATTTGTGTGTAATACTGGCAATTATTATGACAACAGGATTGCTGCTGGCGAATGGCTGGATCTTGACGACAATGAATACACCGGAAAAAATTTATGCAGATACATGGAAATATATTGCGATTATTTATGCGGGACTTCCGGCAACGATTCTTTACAATATGCTTGCTGCGATTGCAAGATCTTTGGGAGACAGCAAGACACCGCTTGTTTTTCTTGTGTTATCTTCTATTTTAAATATCGGGCTTGATTTTCTTTTGGTGGCGGTAATTCCGCTTGGAGTATCAGGCGCTGCTTATGCGACAGTCGCAGCTCAGGCAGTATCTGGTGTTTTGTGTTTGGTTTATGTATGGAAAAAATATGAGATTGTACATTTCGGAAAAGAGGAGAGAGCGATTTCATTGCGGAGTATTCTGAAACTTTTGGCGATGGGAGTTCCGATGGCACTGCAGTTTTCTATTACAGCGATTGGAACGATGATTGTACAGTCTTCGTTGAATCTGCTAGGCTCTATGTACATTGCATCTTATTCTGCAACAAGTAAGATTCAGAATATTGTAATGCAGGTATATATGGCGTTGGGAGCAGCGCTTGCTACATATGCAGGACAGAATTATGGAGCGGGAAAAGTTGACAGAATCAAAAAAGGATTGAATGTCAGTATTGGCGTGACTGCTGTTTACAGTATTGTCATTATGGTCGTGGCATTTTTCTGGCTGCCTTCTTTTGTCAAAATATTTGTAGCAGATCCAACGGGGGAACTTCGGGCGATTGCGGAGCAGATGTTTCATATCAGTCTTTGGTTTTATTTCCCGCTTGGGCTTATTTTCTTATACCGAAATACGCTTCAAGGTATTGGAAATGGGTTGGTGCCGATGCTTGGAGGTGTGTTTGAATTACTTGCAAGGGGACTTGCTGTATTCTTACTGTTTAAACCGCTTCAGTTTACCGGAATCTGTATCTGCGATCCGGCAGCATGGGTAAGTGCATTGATTCCGCTTATACCGTATTATTATTGGTATATGCGAAAACTGACGATAAGAGAGAAAAAATAAGCGAATACACATACGCTTTTTTTACAGAAGGTATATACAAGTTTTACTGTTCAGTGATATACTTTTATAATAAAACAAGTGAGGAGTGATCATATGCCTGCATTTTATGCACACGAACGATTCGGGAAAAAAGTCTGGCAGCAGACAGAGGGGGATCTTAAGGAAATTATTCGGAGTCATTATCCACAGTTCCGGATTGGACTTCAAGGTCCGGATATTTTTTTCTTTTATCGTTTATATACGAATAATAAAGTTTCAAAATACGGAACAGATATGCATGCGGTTTCGGCATACCCATTCTTTTTACAAGCGTTGGAAGTCGTGCGCAAGAAAGGGAGAGAGACGAAAGAATATGCATATCTCTTAGGGTTTCTTTGCCATTATATTTTAGACAGCGAAAGCCACTCCTATGTAGATGAGATGATTCGAAAGACGGGAGTGGAGCATGTGGAAATCGAAGAAGAGTTTGAAAAAAAACTGCTTCGTATTGATAACAAAGATCCACTTGCTTATCCGATTGCAAAACTTGTCCCGACAGATTGGAATACGGTGGAAGCAATTGCGCCATTTCATCCGGCAGTTGATAAAAGGCAGATTCGAAATTCGTTGTTTTATTTAAAAGGTTTAAAGCACCTTTTCACAGCGCCGGGAGCAGTTAAGCAGACAGCAATTAATTCGGCGCTAAAGCTGACAGGAAATTATAAGACGTTAAAAGGGATTATGAACCAGCGGATCGATAATCCTAAATGCGTTGAGAGTAATATAGGACTTCTGCGTCGATTTGACAATGCTATTTCCGTGGCGGTTCAGATGATACAAAGTTTTGATGCGAGTGTGAAAATGGGAAAGGAACTGGATGAGCGATTCAATCGTACATTTGAGTAAAAGGAAGAGAATATGGAAAAACAAAAACTGACGAATAAGGAAAAGTATTGGATTCTTTATGATGTGGGGAATTCTGCGTTTGTATTGCTCATTGCCACAATTATACCGATTTATTTTAATTATTTGACCGGAAGCGCAGGTGTATCAGAGGTCAATTCTTTGGCTTACTGGGGATATGCGGCTTCCGCGGCAACTATCATAGTAGCATTGATTGGACCGATTCTTGGAACGATTGCAGATACAAAGAATTACAAGAAACCACTTTTTACAATCAGTATGATGGTTGGTGTGATTGGATGTGCGGCGTTAGCGTTTCCGACTTCGTGGGTTGTATTTTTAGCTGTTTTTATCATTGCGAAAGTTGGATATAATGCAAGTTTAATTTTTTATGATTCTATGCTGGTTGACGTTACAGAGCATGACCGGATGGACGTGGTGTCTTCTCACGGATATGCGTGGGGATACATCGGAAGTTGTGTGCCATTTATTATTTCGCTTGTCTTTGTGTTGATGTATGATAAAATCGGAATTACGATGGGGACTGCCATGATGATTGCCTTTTTCTTAAATGCCGCATGGTGGTTTATCGTGACGATTCCGTTGCTGAAAAATTATGAACAGGTGAATTTTGCACAGATGCCGGCGCATCCGGTGCGTGACAGTTTTCAGCGATTGGGTCATACTTTAAAAGATATTAGGAGAGAAAAAAATATCTTTTTATACTTGCTTGCTTTTTTCTTCTTTATTGATGGGGTGTACACGATTATTGAGATGGCTACTGCGTATGGAAGTGCGTTGGGACTTGATTCTACCGGATTGTTGCTCGCACTTTTAGTTACACAGATTGTAGCGTTTCCGTTTGCACTTATTTTTGCAAACTGTTCTAAGAAATATGCGACTGATTTATTGATTAAAATTTGTATTTTGGCGTATATAGGAATTGCATTGTTTGCGACTCAATTGGATAAGCAGTGGGAATTTTGGCTTCTTGCTGTTTTGGTAGGAATGTTTCAAGGAGCAATTCAAGCATTGTCACGTTCTTACTTTGCAAAAATCATTCCGGCTGAAAAAGCAGGGGAGTATTTCGGCATTTATGATATTTGCGGAAAAGGAGCGTCTTTTCTTGGGACGACGCTCGTGGGAGTGATTGCCCAGCTTACAAACACAGCGAATGCGGGAGTTGCCATGATTACGATTTTGTTTGTCATTGGTTTTATATTATTCTGCAAAGCTGCAAAATTGAATAAATAAGAGGGTTGATGAAAATGATTAAATTACTTGCAGTGGATATGGATGAGACTGCTGTAAATAGCAGACACAGAATGACAAAGGTAACGAAAGAGGCTTTGCGTGAGGTGTATGCGAAAGGAATCCATGTTGTTCCGGTAACTGGACGATGTCTGGAAGGGCTGCCTGCAAATATGCGGGGAATGGAGGAACTTTCGTATATTATTACGTCAAACGGTGCAAAAGTTTATGACTGGAAAGAGAAAGAGGTTTTATACCGGAAACTTATTTCCAATGAAACAGCGTGTGATGTTTTGAAAATTTGTCAACAAGACGCACTTGGGATTGCCATTCATCAGGAGGGGAAATGTTATGACAATTCCAAAGTGCAGGCGCTTTATCGAAAGCTGGCATATCACGGAGATTTTAAAATGCGTGAGGCAATCAAAGATTTGTGTGGGTTTGTGAAAAAAAGCGGAAAGCCGATTGAGAAGATTCAAGTATTTTCTGGAAAGAAAGAAAAATTAGAGAGTATCAAAAATAAATTGGAGCCGTTTGATGATCTGGAATTGGCGATTTCTACCAGTGGCTATATAGAAATTACACAGAAAGATGCACAAAAAGGGAAAGCGTTGGAGCATCTTTGCAGATATTTGGGAATCCACATGGAGGAAGTGATGGCAATTGGTGATAATGAGAATGATCATTCTATGCTGGTGAGAGCCGGATATCCAATTGCGATGGGAAATGCCAATGAAGAAATCAAGAAGATTGCAAAATATGTGACGGCAAGTAATGATGAAAGCGGGGTTGCCAAAGCGATTTATGAAAAATTGTTATAAGAAAAAGTGGTGCCTTGGAGTTCTTTTGTATATTTTGGTATTGTTGTTTGTTGCGAATGATGCGTGGATTTATAAAACACCGATTGCAAAAATCACGCATGTGAAAGAAGAACAGACCGCATCTAGAAAGGCAGTGCGAGGCGGAAAAGAACTCTATTATAAACAGACTATGGAAGCCAGAATACTAAATGGAACAGAAAAAGGACAGAATATCGTATTGAAAAATACATATACCTCTTCGATGATTACCGGACAAAAGTATCATAAAGGGGACAAGGTGCTGCTTAATTCAAATGGCGGGAAGGCAACCGGCACGATTAAAACATTAAAGAGAGATACGTATCTGGCGGCAATTTTCGGTGTGATTTTATTCTTGCTTATTGGAATTACAAAAAAGCAAGGGCTGCGAACGATCTTTACAATGATTGTCAATCTGGTGATTTATAGCGCCGGATTTTTGTTGTATTTGCGGGGATATGATATTTTAAGAGTCTGCAATGTGCTTGCGGTTGTGTTTACACTGGTCACGATATTTTTTTTAACCGGACTGGACAGAAAAACAGTGGCGGCTATATTATCGACGCTTTGTGTTCTGGCGCTGATTATGGGAATTTTCCTATTTACTATGAATCATACCGCGGCGCTTGATTATTCCATGATGGAGTATCTTGGAAGTACGGAGCATCCGGAAGATGTGTTTGTCGCAGAAGTTCTGTTTGCGGGGCTTGGTGCTATTATGGACGTTGCTGTTACATTGTCGGCGGCAATGGGAGAACTGATTCGGAAAAAGCCGGATATCTCTATAAAAAAACTGTATCTTTCCGGAAGGGAAGTAGGATACGATATCATGGGAACTATGATCAGTGTTCTTCTATTTACGTTTGCAGCTGGTTTGATTCCATCTTTTTTGATTCGCATGAACAACGAAGTTGCGTTTTTCACAAATGTAAGATTGTATATTCCGTTTGAGATTTCAAGATTTTTGATTGAGAGTATCGGAATTGTGGCAGCGATACCGATTTCAATCGTAGTTGCTTCCGCTTTGTTCAAACTGCAGATTAGAAAGGGGAGAGAAAAATGATAGGAGTACTTGCACTTGTATTGTTCCTTCTCCTGATTTTAATCGGAGGAGACCGAGGCGCGGTGGCTGTACTTGCACTGTGCGGCAATATTGCTGTACTTGCGTTTACCGTGATATTATTGGCAAATGGAGCGCCTCCGTTTTTGGTGATTTTTGCGGCGACACTCAGCATCAGTTATATTACTTTGCTGAAACAGAATGGAAATAATTTGAAAACTCGTTCGGCATTGTTGTCGGTTGCTTTGATTATGTTTGCTTTATCCATCTGTATTTATCTGGGTGTATGGAAAACAGGAAGCGGTGGACTAAACGAGATTCAAATGATACAGGAAGATGTTCAGCTCTATTATACGATGGATATTGATATTCATATGCAGCAGATTGCAGCAGGCATTGTTATTTTAAGTGCATTGGGAGCTGTGATGGATACAGCGCTTTCTGTGACTTCGGCTGTTTATGAAGTGTCTGTGCATAAAAGCGGGCTTGACCGGAGGGAATATTTTCATTCCGGACTTCAAGTTGGAAAAGACATCATCGGAACAACCGTTAATACGTTGCTGTTTGCATATTTTGGGGAGTCGATGATGATGTTTGCGTATTTACAACAGGGGAAATATAATTTAGAAATGGTTCTAAACTCTAAATTTTTATTTCAAGGTCTGGCGATGATGTTTGTCGGGGTAATCGCATGTCTTTTGGCGGTTCCGATTTCTGCCTGGACGGTGTCTCAGATGTTGACAAAAGAGGAGGAAAAAAATGATAAAAGCAGTGCTGTTTGATATGGATGGAGTTTTGATTGATACAGAGAAATATTTGACGCAGTTCTGGCAGCAGGCGGCAGCAGAAGCAGGATTGTCTTTGACGATGGAAGACTGTTATCAATTTCGAAGTTTTGCAAGTAAGTTCGCATCTGTGGCGTTTCAGGAAAAATACGGAAAAGAATATGATTATTTTTCAATTCGTGCACGAAGAAAAGAATTGATGAAAGACCATATTGAGAAGAATGGGATTGAGATAAAACCGGAAGTGAAAGAGACACTTCAAAAGCTCAAGGAAAAAGGACTGCAGCTTGCAGTTGTAACGGCGACAGATGAAGAGCGGACCAAACAATATTTGACAGAAATCGGAATTTACGATTGGTTTGATTCGATTATCTGTGCGACGATGGTAGAACGGGGAAAACCGTTTCCAGATGTATATCTTTACGCGTGTGAAAAAATCGGATATCGTCCGGAAGAATGTATGGCGGTAGAAGATTCGCCGAATGGGATTCGGTCCGCATCAGATGCCGGGTGTAAAACGGTAATGGTACCGGATTTGACAGAACCTGATGCGGAAAGCCAGAAAAGAGTTGTTGGCGTAGCAGACACATTGTGTGGTGTGCTTAAATATATTGATTAAGACTTAGCTATTTTGTTTTTTCATATCTGCTAGGATTTCTCTGGCAAATGTATCAAGCATGTGAATCGTTGTGCGCATATCATCTCGAGTCGTTTCGGGATGGAGTGCGCAGATTCGCAATACTTTTTTCCCATTTAAGACAGTTGTAAATACGGCAGCATATCCGCTTGCGAGAATGCGTTCAGAAATACGTTCGTGTAACAAATCTAAAGCTTCTTCGCTTATTTCATCGGAAGTATAACGGAAATTTATCATAGCAAGCTGAGACTTAGAGACAATTTCCCAGTGATCTAATTCACGGAGAGCTTCTTCTGCCCAAGTGGCAAGTTCAAAACCATGTTCAATTGCACTTCCAATTAAATCTGTTCCTAAAACCTGAAAAGTCAGCCATAATTTTAAACCGCGCGCAGGGCGGGTGAGTTCCATTCCGATATCCCATGGATTGATGTGTTCCGCATCGCCTTCGATGTCTTTTAAATATTCCGGATTTACATGAAAGCTTTTAAAAAGGTGTTTGATGTCTTTGACAAGAACCATTGCACAGCCGTATGTTTGAAACAGCCATTTGTGTGCGTCCCAGCTCATACTGTCAGCAAGTTCTGTGCCTTTCAATAAATGGCGGTATTTTGGACTTAATAAGACAGAAGCACCATAGGCGCCGTCAATATGGAACCATAGATTGTATTTGGAACAAATTTGGGAGATTTTTTCCAAAGGATCAATGCTTCCGGTGTTTGTTGTTCCGGCTGTTCCAATGACGACAAAAGGGAGTAAACCGTTTTCGAGATCTTTTTGAATTTGGGATTCAAGAAGGTCTGTTTTTAATTGGAAATTGGAATTGGTAGGGATTTTGCGAATCCTTGTATTCGGAATTCCAATAATACGAAGACCTTTTGCAACAGAACTATGTGTTTGATCTGAGATATACGCAACACCAAGATGCAGTGTCTCCTCATTTAATTTATTGTCTCGTGCGGCAGTTAAAGCAGTAATATTTGCCATAGAACCTCCGCTGACAAACACACCACCCGGATTTTCGCAAAAACCGGCTTGGTGACAAAGCCATTGGATTACTTCCTGCTCAATACAATTGACGGTTGGTGCCAATTTACTTCCGCCGGCGTGGATGTTATATGCAGAGGTCATAATATCTCCAAGCCAGGATACGGAAGAGGCAGGCCCCGGAACAAATCCGAAAAAGCGAGGGTGGTTAGCATCTCCTCGGTAACGGTAAACTTCTTTCACCATTTCTGTAATCACATCATCTACAGGGCGTCCGTCTTTCGGGATTCCGATTTGCTTGATTTTTTCTGCCTGTCCTTCGTCGGTATGCCATGTTACTTTTTGGGAATGTATATCGTGTTTTTCTAAACAAAAAGTATGTACAAATTTTTGAATTGCTTCTTCTAATTGCGTACTATTTAATACATTTTCGCTGTTAATCATAGGTATCGTTCCTTTCTGTAATTTTATATAATCAAAAGCTTTACGCTTACGAGAGATTATTGTATACTACTTTCATATATTTGTTAAATTCATAAATTTCATTATATATATAAAAAATATTTATTTATCTTTGAATAGATATGTAAAGAATTGAGGGATTGAATGGAACTTAGAAATATCAATACATTTTTAAAAGTGGCAGCAACACAAAATTTTTCAAAGGCAGCAGAACAATTGGGATACTCTCAATCTGCTGTGACGATTCAAATACGGCAATTGGAAAAAGAACTTGGGATATCACTGTTTGAAAGGATTGGAAAACGGGTGTATTTAACAGAAAGAGGTGCGGAATTTACTTCTTATGCGAATGAAATTATGCGAGTGACAAGTCGGGCTTCTTTGTTTGCCAAAGATAAAAAAGAAGTGAGCGGAACAATCCGGATTGGAGGGGTGGAATCTGTCTGCACAGCATTGCTTCCGGAACTATTGCTTTCTTTTCACAAACAATATCCGAAAGTGAAAACGGTTATAAAATCAGGGACAACAGAAAAATTGATGGAGATGGCAAAAAGTAATGCGATTGATTTTGTATTTACCCTAGATCGAAAGATATGCAGTGCGGAATGGGTAAAAGCAGTGCAGAAAAAAGAAAGAATATCATTTGTGACTTTAACTGAAGAGGGAACATATGAGAAAGAACAGATGACGATTCAAGAACTCGTAGAAAAACCATTTTTATTAACCGAACAGGGAGCTGCGTATCGATATGAGCTTGAGAGATTATTAGCTGATCGAGATTTAGAAATTTTTCCGATTTTAGAAATTGGAAATACAGAAACGATTATCCATCTGTTAAAAAAAGGAATGGGGTATTCTTTTTTGCCGGAATTTACAGTCAGAGAAGAATTGAGGAAAAAGCGTTTATCAGAAATTCAGACAGATATTCCTACAGTTGAGATGTATAGTCAGTTGTTATACTGTCGAAATAAATGGGTAACACAGGAGATGGAAAGATTTATTGAACTGGTAAAACAATATGAAGGGCAGGAAACGAAAATAGATTGACAATAAAACATTCGTTCTGTATCATGTCTTTATAAAAGAATGAGAGACAGGAATTAAGAAGTTAAGAGAAGGAGAAAAGAATTGGAATTTTTAAAAGAGGTCTTTTCACTTTATGGAGAGCGAAAAGAATGGTTTATCCAGTTGATTTTAGAACATATTGGTTTGTCTATGACAGCTATTTGTTTAGCCGGAATTATTGGATTGCTTTTGGGAATATGGATTTCCGAGCATGAATGGGCAGCAGCTCCAATTTTAGGTATAGCCAATATATTTTATACAATTCCGGCTATTTCACTTTTAGGAATGCTGATACCATTATTTGGGATTGGAAATACTACGGCAGTGATTGCACTGACACTCTATGGAATTATGCCGATGGTAAGAAACACCTATGCAGGAATGAAAGGTGTGAGCAGCGAAATAATCAGCGCGGCAGAAGGAATGGGCAGCACAAAGCTTCAATTGATGATGAAAATTAAGCTTCCGCTCGCACTGGATGTGATTATTGCAGGGATTCGCAATATGGTTGTTATGACTATTTCAGTTGCAGCGATTGCATCGTTTATTGGAGCAGGCGGGCTTGGAGTTGCCATTTATCGCGGGATTACGATGTATGACACGGCGATGACTTTTGGAGGAAGCCTTGTGATTGCCGCAGTTGCTTTGCTAAGTGATTTACTACTTGGACAATTAGAAAAATATATTAAAAGAAGGAGAAAAATGTAAAATGAGAATATTAAAAAAAGTGGCTGCATGTCTGTTAGTTGTAGTGATGACAGTTTCGGCAGCAGGATGTGGAAGTGAAAAAAAAGAAACAGGAAAGGGGACAACAGGAACGATAAAAATTGCTACTAAACCGATGACAGAGCAGTATATTTTAGGGGAAATGTTAAAGCAATTGATTGAAAACAAAACGGATTATAAAGTTGAAGTGACAAAAGGAATTGGAGGAGGAACGAGTAATATTCATCCGGCAATGGAAAAAGGTGAGTTTGATCTGTATCCGGAATATACTTCAAGTGGCTGGGTAATGGTACTGGGAAATCAGGCAGGCGAGGTGTCAGATGACGAAATACTTGAAAAATTACAGAAAGAATATCAGGAAAAGTTTCAAATGACATGGCTTGGACTTTACGGATTTAATAACACATATGCTCTTGCAGTTAGCAAAAAGGTTGCAGATAAATATCAGTTAAAGAACTGTTCTGATCTTGCGAAAGTTTCAAAAGATCTGGTGTTTGGAGGAAATCCGGACTATATTGAAAGAGAAGATGGTTTTCCGGGTGTGTGCAAAGCATATGGATTGGAATTTAAAAATGTAAAAGATATTGATATCGGATTGAAATATAAAGCAATGGAAAATGATGACATTCAGGTGACGAATGGATTTACGACAGATGCTCAGATTTCTAAAGATAATATAGTGGTGCTTGAAGATGACAAAGGATATCAAGTGAACTATTTTTGTTCTACAGTTGTAAGAGAAGAGACATTAGAAAAATATCCTGATTTAGAGAAAACGCTTATGTTGATGAACGGAATTTTATCTGATCAGGAGATGGCAGAATTGAATTATCAGGTGGAAATAGATGGAAAAGATGAAGCGGTTGTTGCAAAAGATTTCCTTATCAAAAAAGGACTGATCGAGGAGTAGAACTATGGAAATGATAAGACTGGAACATGTAACAAAAAGCTTTGGAGAGCATACGGTATTAGATGATTTTTCTATTTCTATTCCGGAAGGTGAGTTTTTAACGGTAATCGGACGTTCTGGCTGCGGAAAGACTACGATGTTAAAAATGATCAATGGTTTGAATTGTCCGGAAAAAGGGAAAGTTTATATTGGTGGAAAAGATATTGGCGAAGAGAACATCATTGAGCTTCGGAGAAAGATTGGCTATGTGATTCAAAATAAGGGGCTTTTCCCTCATATGACAGTGGAAAAGAATATAACGTATGTTCCGGTAATTAGTGGAAAGAAAGATAAAAAGACAAATCATGAATTGGCGTGCAGATTGATTGAGACAGTAGGGCTGGATCAATCGATGCTCTCAAGATACCCTTCTGAACTGTCGGGAGGACAGCAGCAAAGAGTTGGGATTGCACGTGCTCTTGCAGCAAATGCAAGAATTATGCTGATGGACGAGCCTTTTGGAGCTTTGGACGAAATTACCAAACAGGCAATGCAGGACGAAATTTTAAAACTTCATCGTAAACTTGGTATTACGATTGTTTTTATTACGCATGATATCAGAGAAGCGATGAAACTTGGTGACAGGGTGCTTGTGATGGATCAAGGGAAAATCGTTCAGCTTGATACACCGGAGAAGATAAAGAAAGAACCGGCGAATGAGTTTGTTTATCAGTTAGTGGGACAGAATTTGTTGTAAAAAATTAGAAGGTCTATGTGGTGAAAGTTTGAAAAAGAAAGAGACAGATTCAGATATACTTGAGTGGTGTGTTTTGAATTTGTCTTTTTTGATTCTGTAAAAGCATTATAATAGAGTTGCAAATTTAAAAAGCAATGAAAAAAGATTGCTATTTAAAAAAGCAATTAAAATCAGTTGCTTTTGTGCTGTGAATGCGATATGATTTACGTAGAAAAAGGGGTGATTTGTATGAGATATGCTGCTGTTATGTTTGATGTGATAGAATCACGAAAATATAGTGAGCGATATGAAGTGCAACAGATGTTAATGAATTGTATCGATTATCTAAATGGTATATATCGCGATAGCATAAAAAAAGAAGTGGTATCTAGTGCGGGAGATGAATTCCAAGGATTATTTTTAGATCTGCAATCGGCATTTGTATATATTCGAAAACTACAGATTTTGATTTATCCAATTAAAATAAGATGTGGAATAGGGTATGGAGAAATAAAGTATGATGTGGAAGAATGGACATCGGCTGCATTTGATGGGGAAGCATATTATCTGGCAAGGGCTGCAATTGTTTCAATTGGCAAACAAAAAAATAATGCGATATGTTTTCATACAAAATCTTTATATGACAAATATTTAAATGTTTTGTGTTCCTCAGATATGCAGGTGAAAACAAGTCAATCACAGACTGCGCAGCTCATAGAACTTGTTGCAGATATTATGTTACCGCTTGTCTATCGGGAAGAAGATAAAAAATTTTATGAATTCATATTGGAAAGCAGGCAGATTTTGATAGAACAAGGGCAGAAAAATAAGGGGAAAGACAAATATAGAGAAAATATGATCTTAAACGTAGAGTATGCTTTTGCTTTTGAAAACAGGGAGCACTATATGAAGAAAGAGAATAAAGAAGTAACGTTTTGTATGGATGAATTCTGGGCATTTGGAATGGCGACAGAGATTGCCCGAATTATGAATACAACACGTCAAAATATCGATAGATATATTTCTTCGGGAAAGATAAAAGAAAGTAGAACAATGGATAAAGCGATATTTGAATTGCTTGGGGAGGATATATGGTAAATTATTTACTCTTGATAGTTTTGCATTTGTTAGGTGATTTTTATTTGCAGACAACTAAGGTTGCACGGTGCAAAAATGCGAAAAAGAGCTCGGCTTGCGGGAAATGTAAGAAATGTGGAAAACACTCATGGGTAAACTGGAAGTATCTGATGCTGCATTCGTTGTTATACATAGCACCTTTTGTTGTTTTATACTTTATTATGGGGGCTGTATATGCAACTGCTATGATTACTGTATTATGGGTAACACATATATTGATTGATACCGGAACTTGTTATTTTAATCGAAAGAATAAGCAAACGTTAGTGTTTTTGGCTGATCAAGCATTGCATATCGGAATGATAGGTCTGCTCCTTCGATTTGTAACATTCAGCTGTTATATTGACGATTATTACGTAGCCTTAAAAGTAGTGTTTGTCGGTCTTATGTTGTTGATGCCTTGTTCAATTTTAATTAATAAATTGCTGCAAGATATATATCCAGAGAGCGAGGAGATGGGTATATTTGATATTGGATCGATGATTGGAATTATGGAAAGAATTTTGACTGTAATTTTTGCGTATTTTGACAATTTTCCGGCAGTAGCAATTATTATTACAATAAAAACCTGGGCTAGAACAAATGATCTTAAAGAATCAGAGTTCAGAAATAAATACTTATTGGGAACTTTAACAAGTATGGTTTTAGCTCTGGTAATCTTTATCATTTATAAATTATTGTAGAAAAGAGAGGATTAAAATTATGAATATTCAAATATTTGGAACTAATAAATGCTTTGATACGAAAAAAGCGATGCGTTATTTTAAGGAACGGAATATTAAGTATCAATTTGTTGATATGAAAGAAAAGGGACTTAGTAAGGGAGAATATAATAGTATCAAACAGGCAGTAGGCGGATTGGAAAAAATGCTGAATCCTAAATGTAAGGACAAAGATGCACTGGCAATGATTCAGTATATTGCAGATGAAGATAAAGATGAGAAGGTGTTAGAGAATCAGAAAGTTTTATTGACGCCAATTGTAAGGAATGGGAAACAGGCAACAGTTGGATATCAGCCGGAAGTTTGGAAAGAGTGGAAATAGATTGGAAAAAGTTGAAGAAAGACGAAAGGAACTGAAAACCATCGAAAAACTATCTATGACAGAGATTCATAAATTAGCTGATCTTGCTTTAAAGGTCATTTCAGTGAAAGTAAAGCATTATGCCGGTTTGATGAATGTTCAGTATGGGCGAATTACAATTCGAAATCAGAAAACCAGATGGGGAAGTTGCAGCAGCAAAGGGAATCTGAATTTTAATTGTTTATTGATGTTGGCGCCAGATGAAGTGGTAGATTATGTGGTGATACATGAATTGTGTCATTTGATAGAAATGAATCATTCCAAAGCATTTTGGAAACAGGTGGAGCAGATGATGCCGGATTATAAGAAGCATAGGAAATGGCTTAAGGATCATGGGAATGAAATAATGGAACGGATGAGTTGAATGTTGACAATCCAAATATCATAGTGCTAAAGTGAGCATATACTAAGCATATGATGAGTTTTAAAAATTGGGACTAGCAACTGCAGGAATATGTGTATCCATGAAAAAGAAAAAAGAGGATTAATTTAATCCCAAATATTCATAACTTTTGGAATAGAGATGAAATTTATTACATGAGTCAACTAAGATTAAAATAGTACTGATTATGCTTCCTGAGATGAGAATTGTCGTTAGTTTTGTTTTAGAAGGACTTGGTGATGATTTGATTGTAGAGAAAGTCTTATTTCTAAAATTATGGAGAAAAGTTATAGAAACAGTACTTGACAAGATGGGAAAAGTAATGTTACTCTAATATATGAAGAGCGAAAGCGTATTATATTTTTGTATAATGCGTTTTCGCTCTTTTTGTGTATTTGGCAGCATGCTTCGCTGACAGATGAAAGCTGTTAACTTTTATAAAATGGAGGTATAAGTTTGAATTATGAAGAATCAAGTTTCTATGCAAAAAACAAAAGAACTTATCACGCAATTAACATGGGAATTTATAGGAAGTATATTTATTGCGGCTGGAATTTATAACTTTGCCGTGCAGGCAAAATTTCCAATGACAGGATTTTCGGGTATTTCTATTATTTTATATCGGTTGCTGAATGTTCCGATTGGACTTTCGACTATTATACTAAATATTCCGTTGGCTATTATTTGTTATCGACTTCTCGGAAAGAAATTCTTTGTTAGCTCGCTGCGATGTATGGTACTTTCTTCTTTGATGATTGACTACGTAGCACCACTGTTTCCAGTATATGAAGGGGATCGATTATTAGCAGCTCTTTGCACAGGGGTATTTGGCGGAATCGGATATGCGTTGATTTATTCTAAAAACTCATCTACTGGTGGCTCAGACTTTATTATTATGGCAGTGAAAGCGATCAAACCACATTTATCTCTTGGGAAGATTGCATTTTGGTCTGATGTAGGAATTATTCTGGTGGGGGGAATCTTATTCCGTGATATTGACGGTATCATTTATGGAATGGTTGTAAATTTCATTTTTGCTGTTGCAGTAGACAAATTAATGTACGGAATAAATGCGGGAAAACTTGCATTAATCGTTACAGAACATGGCACCAAAATTTGTGAAGTGATAGATGAATGTTGTCAACGTGGAACTACTATTTTAAAAGGTCAGGGTGGATATAACGGAAATGAAAAACAAGTAGTTATGTGTGCGTGCAGCAACAAAGAAATGTTCCATGTACAACAAGCCGTAAAGAAAGCAGATCCGGAATCTTTTTTGATTGTGCTTGAATCCAATGAAGTTCATGGAGAAGGATTTAAGATGATACAGATTGGAGAACAATCAAATTAATAGAATAAAGAGAAGGATTGGGTAATATTCTGAAGGCGGTAGTTAATAAGTGGGGGAATATGTTATACTGTCTAATAGTTAGAATCTTGATTGAAAATATTGAGGTACAGCTAAACGATAAAGGGGACGGAGAAGTATGGCACAACCACTTACATTAGCAATAACAACAATAGGAGATTTACTCCTAAAAAATAGAATAACAAAAGACAAGAATAATAAACCAATAGAGAATGTTCAGTTGGTAATTCCTGAGTATCAGCGTCCGTACAGACGCTATGGCATGGGTAAGACATATGAATCTGCTGAGAGAACACACCCAACAAGACTGAACAGACCACAGAGCGCATTTTTCGGCACAGACCAGTATGCTTATGAAGAACTGGTAGCCGAGATGTGCTCTTGTTTTATGGGGACGGAACTAAAGATGGAAGCCATATCGGAACATATTGATAATCATAAGGCATATGTACAGTCTTGGATTGGAGCAATCCGTGAAAAACCGGAGACACTAATTAAGGCGATAAAGGATGCGCAGGCGGCAGCAAACTATATGGATTATAAGGCAGGGCTTATTACGGAAAAAGAGTATGAGAAGGCATGTGGAGCTGTGATGGAAGTGAAGCAGAAGGGCAGGGAAATGGAACGATAAATCGCACATTTGCACCCGCAAATCTCAACTTTTACAATAAAAGAAAAAGGCGGTGCAGCATATGTTTGGCAGAAAAAAGAAGAATAAAGTATATGTGGAATTAAATCCTGCAGAAGTGAAGCTTTTGATAAAAGCACGGATGAATTTCAGAAACAAGTGTATGGCACTCGGTAAACCAACGGAGGATATTAATGATCTTCTGTTGATGGTAATGAAATAAACGAGTGCTTCTGAGCCAGATTGAAAAAAAACATTCCTTATGTTATCATTATCAGGGAAACAGAAATAAAAAAGAGAGATGATTATATGTATAAAGATCCTTTTAAAGAGTATATACGACAATCAGAACCGAATAAACGTGACAAAGGATATGCCTGGCATACAGCAATTGGTCTTCAGGCGGTTGACGGATTAAAAACATCAAAGTATTTGATAGATACTGCCATTAAAAATATTGAGGGTGATATTTCTATTGATGAGGCGCAGGAGCTTCTTAATAGCTATTACGAAGAAAATCCAAAGTCTGGAGATGATGAACGTACAGAAGAAGCGGATAAGGTAGCGGTTAGGATAGCAAAAATTCTTTCGGAAAAGGCATTTAGCTTTACTCCAAATGAATATATTTCCATTCATAAGAAATTATTTACTGGAATATATGGACACGCTGGAAAAATTAGAGATTACAATATTACAAAAAAAGAATGGGTACTTGATGGTGCAACAGTTCTTTATGGAAGCGCATCAGAACTTCGAGCTACTTTAGAGTATGATTTTTCGGAAGAAAAGAAATTCAGTTACAGAAATTTAACAATGGATGAAATTATTCATCATCTTGCAATATTCGTGTCAAGACTATGGCAGATTCATATATTCGGTGAAGGAAATACGAGAACAACGGCAGTTTTCTTTATTAAGTATCTGCGTACACTTGGTTTTGATGCGACGAATGATATTTTTGCAGAAAATGCCTGGTATTTTAGAAATGCACTTGTACGAGCTAACTATAACGATTTAAAAAATGGCATTCATGAAACAACGGAATACTTGGAAGTGTTTTTAAGAAATCTATTGTTAGACGAAAGAAATGAGCTTCATAATCGATCAATGCATATTAGTAGATCTTTCAATAAAAAAGTGGACATTGAAAGTGAGAAAGTGGACATTGAAAGTGTAAAAGTGGATATTCGAAATAAAATAATGAGTTTTTCGGATAGAATTTCGGAAAAAACAATAAATCACACAATTAACATTTTTTTGAAATGTGGAACAAAAGAATATTTTGGAAGAACTGTTATAGAAGAGATTACTGGTTTGAAAGCTTCAGGGGCATCTAAGTTGATAAAATTATTACTTGATAGTAATATAATTGTTCCTGTAAGTGGACATGGAAAGGGTAAATATCGCTTTTTATAAACTATTTCAGTCGATAAAAACAAAGATAAATAGAAATATGTGATGGCCGTAGAGCGTAAAACTCTGCGGCTTTTTCTATTTGAAGGGAGTGAAAAGAAATGCACAGCATTATCTATCTGGAAATCTTGTTTATCGCCAAAGTGATAGACAATGCCATTAATACAACAAAAACAATTATGATTCAGAGAAGTTGGTGGGTACTTGCAGGAATTGCGGTGATACTTTCCGACTTTATTTATTTCTGGATTATGCGAAATGTGGTGACTTCCGATAACATGCTAACCATGCTGATTGTTGCGGTTGCAGGTGGTGTGGGTTGTTCTCTTGCATGTTTTATGAATGACAAGCTTTCCAAGGATCGAACGTACGTCAATGTAATCATGTCAGACAATTTGGAGTCTATGAGAATGATGAAATTTCTATTGAAGAAGCGGCAGAGGAACTTCTGGAAGACGAAGGCTGGACTGGAGAATGCATCCGAAGGGATTATGCTCAGTTGATGGAAAAAGTAGAAGAAATGGATGAGGTTGTAATGGCAGAAATCCAGAAAAGCCAGGGCGAGTATAAGCCTTTGGCAAAGGTGGAGGAACTGGAAGAGGCAAATTATAATATGATTGATAATGTCCTTAACAATATGCCGCCGAAGAAAGAACCTTATCTGGAATATTTTGCCGCAGAATGTGATGAGTTCCATGATATGGGAGCTTATGAGAAAAGTACGGATGTTAATCAGATAGCTACAGTCTATGAAAAATATAGGGAGAATCCAGAAACTTCGTATCTGGGATGCTCAATGGGAATAATCTATCGTGATCCGGAAGACAGTTATTACGATGAAGCAGAATTTGCAATCGTAAAAGGAAATACAGTGTTGGGAAATCTGATGGATGATGTTCGATTTTATGGAGAACTTGCACTGGTACGGGAAGGAATTGAAAAAATCCACGAAGCATTGCCGGGCTTTAAATACGTGCCTATGAAAGATGTCAGGGAAGCGATGTATCCAGAAAAGATGACCACAGAACAGCTGGCGGATGCACTGGATAAGATTGCGGAAGAGTTTGATCTGTATGGGTATCGTGACCATGTGGAGCCGGGTGAGAACACTATACAGGAAGTAATGCTGAATTTGCGAAGCGGTAATATCCATTCTTATATTTCTTACCTGAAGGATATCGTTGATGAAGAATGTGATCAGTCTGTTCGTGCAGGAGTATTGCTTGAAAGGCTGAAAGCCTATGAACCGGAGCTGCCCAAAGATATGGATCCGATGGTATATGTGAACTATTGTGAGAAAAGCGAATTTATGAACCCAAGATGCCAGAAGTTATCGGACCTGGATTCCAAAACCGTAGAACAGGATAAAGCATGGTATGCTGACCGTAATCCCCAAAACGGTGAACCAACAATGACGGCTAAGCTGTTTTTTACCGTATATTATGCTGAAAAAGACGACCAGGTATTGCAGAGTTTTAAAGGGGAAATTAATATCGGTTCTGGAAATGGCGGTATTATCAGCCAATTAAAAATGCAAAATGAAATGAAGCTGACAGATGAAAGCTGGATCAGCTATCAGAAAAACAAAGGAAATGAAGAATTTCAAAAGTATATGGAAGACCTGACAGATATGCAGAATCATGTGCTTCCGTATCTTCAGAGTTTTTGTAGTCTGGAAGAAAGCGGTGTAAAGGAAAGACGAGAACAGCAGGTGGCGGAAAGAAATGAGGGCAGAGTAACTGCGCCGAGAGCAGAAGTTAAAGCGAATGAAGTAGTTAAGGATATTGCAAAAGCAGACAATAAACCGGGTCAGCAGAAGCAGACAGCTACTGGAAAAGATAAGAAATTATCCATTCATGAACGGCTTGAGATTAACAAGAGGATTATTCAAGAAAAGCAGGGAAAAGATAAGCCGGAGAGAGGGGCTGATTTGGGTGTAAGGACAGTGTAGAATAAACAGAATAAGTCGGAAGCCACGCATATCATAGTGACTTCCGGCTTTTTTGCGTATTGTCGGAAGAATTATAAATGGTATAATGTTTGTAAATACGATAAGAGAATGTCGCCTGTTATGCGACCTCTAAGTGAGAAAAGTGTGCTATTCTGAGATAAAACGAGAGGCTAATAGAGTCGGGAGGATAACGTTATGAGTAAAAAAGGATATAGCAGATCAGGGTTATTTGGAACCATAAACCATTATGATGCAAACGGAAAAAAAGTAGGCGAGAGCCGACCGGGATTCTTTGGTGGTATGAATAATTTTGATGCAAATGGTAAGAAGATTGGACATAGTTCTCCGTCTTTCTTCGGAGGCATGAATCATTATGATAATAATGGGCAAAAAGTAGGTGAGAGCCGTCCCGGGATTTTTGGCGGTGTGAACTATTATGATAAAAAGGGACATAAGAAGGGACATAGCAATCCCGGCTTTTTTGGTGGATTCAATCATTATGACGATTAAAAAAGATAAAAGGCGGTATAGATATGGCAAATCAAAAGTTTATAGATGAAGTGGGAAAATACATAGACAAATATTATGAACCAGAGAAGGATGATATCAAGATGGATAAGGAAATGAAATCCATTTTTGATAGAATCACAAGCTTCAGGAAAAAGAGAGCTGAGAAAAAAGCATTGCAGGATCAGCAGATTTTGGAGAACAGTCAGACAGAAGAATCGGCACCGGAAGAATTTGATGTTTCGACGATGCAGAAGACGAAACTTAAAAAAGGAATGTCTTCTACAATGTCGGTAAACAGAAACATTGATAATCTGATGAATCAGCTGGAAGAAACATTTTCACAGAGATTGCTTCGCATGATTGATGAGCGAGGTATGACAGATTCAGAAGCATATACAAAGGCGTATGTGGATCGTCGGCATTTTTCAAAAATCCGGAAAGACGTCAATTATGTTCCGAATAAAAAAACGGTACTGGCTTTTACAATTGCTTTGGAATTATCATTGGATGAAGCGAAAGATTTACTGGCAAGTGCCGGTTTTGCATTGTCCAGAAGTTCAAAAACAGATATTATCGTGGCATATTTCTTACAGAACAAGATTTATGATATGTTTGAAATCAATGATGTGCTGGATGCATACGGACAACCAGTATTTTAACAGAATATTTTGGTGCAATGTTACCTGACAGGCGACCTTATTGCTCATTATTTAATCTAAAATCAGACTATAAAGATATTATAATAGTAAGGAGCCGAGCACAATATGAGTATTATAAGAAAAGCAACAGGATTAGACACAGATGATATCAAAAAGATATATGAATGTGCATTTTATGGAATTGAAGGGATAGTTGAATCGTATTTCAAATTTGATGAGTATGTAGAATTTTGCTTGAAACATAGATTTTCTTATGTAGCAATAGAAGATGATATTGTATGTGGTGTCTTGCTGGCATATGAGGTTTCAGATTTAATGTTTGGAAAAATTTTATACGTAGAATTATTAGCAGTTCTACCAGAATATCAAAAAAGGAAAATTGGGATAAATCTTTTAAATAAATTACGAATAGATGCAGAAAATGCAGGTTACAAAGAAATAACGTTACGAACAGGTTGCTACATGAACGCATATGAAATTTATAAAAAATATGGATTTAAAGATACGAAAACAGACAGAAGATATATGAGTTTAATGCTCAAATAGAGAATAAAAAAGAATACGAATGTCACCTGACAGGCGACCAACTCAGTTGGTTCTGTAAGTACAATGTGATTAACAACAAAAATCGGAGGAGGAAATCACATGAATACAGAATTAACAGAGTTGGTTTTTATTTTGGACAGAAGTGGCTCGATGGGTGGTTTGGAAAGTGATACGATTGGCGGCTTTAATGGCATGATTGCAAAGCAAAAGGAACAGGGAAAGAAAGTAAATGTGACTACTATTTTGTTTGATGATGAAGTAGATATTATTCACGACAGATTCCCAGTAGAGATCATTGAACCGCTTACAGAAAAAGAATACTTCGTGCGTGGTTGTACCGCTTTATTAGATGCAGTTGGAACAGCAGTTGAAAAAATGGAAAATGTTCAGAAACATCTCCCAGAGGATCACCGGGCAGGGAAAATTATATTTGTTATCACTACGGACGGATTAGAAAATTCCAGCGAGCATTTTACACAGGAGCAGATCAGGCGAAAAATAGAAGCAAAAAAAGAATGTGGATGGGAATTCCTGTTTCTGGGCGCCAATATTGATGCCGGAAGAGAAGCTGAGAAGATAGGAATTGCCAGAAACAGATCTGTGACATATGAGAATGATTCCAAGGGCGTTGAATTGAACTTTAAAGCTGTAGGAAGAGCTATTTCCAAAGCTGTTGAAAGTGATGCAGTTATGGATTTTATGGACGAACACTGGGCAGATGAGATTCAGGCGTATAAAGAAGGAAAAAAATAGTGGCTGCTGATGTAAGGGAAAAAGAACAATTGGAATATCTGTTCCTTGATTTAGAGTGGAATCAGGCTCCTGGAACCACGGGGTTGGATGGACGTGGAGCAATTCAGATAGGAGTAGTGGCTGCTGATATCAAAATACAAAAAACAAAGATATTTTCCAAAGCAATCAGATTGAGTGACCCAAGTTTATTCAATGAAAAGACGGAAATTGTAACGCATACACCGATAACAAATATTATGCAGGGAAAAGAAGAAAACGTGGTATTAACGAAGTTTGCAAAACACTTTCCCGAATATCATTTTCTTGTCGTATGGAACAGAGATACTTATGATCTGTTCCTGAGAGATATGAGAAAAAACGGTATTTTAATAAAAAGGCATACACCAGTGTTTCTGCAAGAGGTTCTGAGTGTTATTACGGGAAATGAAAATGATCCTATTGGATTTGAAAAGGCATTAACATGTGCTGGAATCAAATATGCCCGAAATTACCTTCATTATGCGAAACATGATGCTGATTATCTTTATCAGCTATATTGCCGATGCTTTCAACAATATAGCAGTGCGACTGCAGAAGAGAGATGCTTTGCGAATGAGACTACCAGAAAGTTACATACAGAGAATTGTCGGTATGTGAAAGATATAGCTGTTGAAAGAAAATCAATAGTGCCTAAAAGTATGATTTTCAAAGGCTATACGGTATGTAAATGCTGCGGTAAAAGCCAAATTTGGAAACAATTGGAGTGGGAATTTGGTACTAAAGCACAAAATAAGAAATACAAAGATGATTTAAAACAACTGCCTCTTACGGAAACAAATATCGAGAAAATATGTAAATGGTTTCAGTTATCTTATAGCATCACTAGAGACATTGTATTCGTAAGGACTGTTTTTTCAAGATGGATTGTTTACCTGCAAAAGGATAAGGTAAAAAAGTTACTTCATGAAAACTACAGAATATGTAAATCACAATATTTAAAAAAACAGAAAATGAAATGTACAGAAGGATATCATAAACAAAAGCTGCCATCAGAGAATTTTTTTGAGGTGATCCAGTATATAAAATATCATGACGTAGGGACTGTGAAACGTATGTCAAAGAAAAGCAGACTGGAAAAATTACTGGAAATGGTAGAGATGGAATTGAAAATGAAAAATACGGAGGAAAAAGATTATGGCTATGACAACATGCCCGAATTGCGGCGAACAAATATCGGATAAGGCGAAGAAATGTGTGCATTGTGGAACAGTATTGGTTCCAGAAGAAAAGAAGTGCTGTCCAGACTGCGGGGCAGAACTGGAAGAAGGAATGGATACATGTCCGAAATGCGGTTGCCCGATAGAAAACACTATTGAGACAGAAAAAATTCCACAGCAGGTAGAAGTCACCGGTGTGAAGATAACAAAAAAATCTAAGAAAATAATTGTGATTGCAACAATAGCAGTTATTGTTGCAGCAATTATTGCGGCTATTGGAGTACAGACACATAAGAAGAATGTTGCTGCGAAGGCAGCAGCAGAGGCTCAGAAACAAAGCGAGGAATATGGGACAAATCTGAATATGGCAGCATATTCTATGCTTTCAGGAGCCAGTGATGCAGAAACTTGCGGTAATCTGATCAAGCAGGTATGGTATAACGCTATTTATGAGAAAAGTGACAGCAAAACAGATAAGTATACAAAACCAAAGGGATACTATGTGTCTGATTTTAATGATGCTCTGCAAAACCTGTTCTCGGATAGCAGTTTCAGTGGACAAATAGCTGATATCAATGACAACAAGGATACCGTCAATTCTTTGATGAAGAAATTAAAGAATCCGCCGGAAGAATATAAGGATGCTTATGAATCGCTTTCAAAACTGTATGATGCGTATATATCATTGACGAATCTTGCAATAGATCCAACAGGAAGCCTGCAGACCTATTCTCAGAATTTTAATGATGCAGATAACGAGACACTGAATTGTTACAATGCTCTGAAAATGTATTTGGAAGAATAATCTTAGCCTGAGAAGGAGTTTAAATGTCTATTTTAAACTTCTTCTCTGTGAAAATATTGAAAAACGATGAAAAATCACTCGAACACCAATTTTTCTGATACCCAAAGAGGGAATTCTATGCTACAATGAAATATACAACATGAGAAGATAAAATGTACGTGAATAATGAGGTATCAGATATGGCAGTATCTTATAAAAAGCTTTTCAAAATGCTGATAGATAGGGATATGAAAAAGAAAGATTTCAGGGAGCTGACGGGCATTAGTGGCAATACCGTTACAAAACTTGCGAATAATGAAAATGTCACTATGGAAGTAATCGAAAAGATTTGTATTCATATGAACTGCACAGTTGATGAAATCGTAGATATTATTCCTGATGATCAAGTAGATGAGAATAGAGAAAAGACAGTGGAATAGAGAGGTTTTTCATATGGAATGTAAGCAATATAGCGCAGGTCTGATGTCTCAGTCTTTCTGGTTTCTTGAATTAAAAAAGGCAGTCAGATTGAAGAAGGACGGATTGGATTATGATGAAATTAAAAAGAAATGCATTGAAGAAAATCTTTTTGGTGCAGCGAAAGAATACAGAGCTTTGCGGATGACAGGATATATCATTACCCGGATTAAGGCAATGGATGACACGCTGATAGAGTTGTTTCATTCATCAGATCTTGCAACGCAGAAGCTCATTAATCTGATTACAATCCTCAGAACAGATCGTCTGTTTTTTGAGTTTGTATATGAGGTATACCGGGAAAAAGTAATTCTTGGTGTGGAGTGTATGGAGGATACAGATGTAAATGTATTCTTCACCCGGAAAGAGACACAGAGCGAAGTGATCGCCGGTTGGAAGGATTCCACAAAGAGACACTTGCGTTCCTGCTATTTGAATTTTATGACGGATGCAAATTTACTGACTGTCATCGAAAAAAAGAAAACCATTACGCCACCGATTTTGGATATTGCTCTGGAGCGTTATCTACAATCGGTTGATGAAGAAGTAATGGTCAAAGCTCTGACGGGGGTGAACTAAGTAATGACTTTGGAAGAAAGATTAAATAAAGCAGAAGCGATGATACAAAAACCATCTTTCCGTCAGAACAAAGGTTTAGGAAATGAAGTAGGTTATTATATTTTCGATTACCCGGCAGAGCAGGAATTGTTTGTTCGTGAAAGAGTCGAATATATCCGTAAAAAAAATGAACAATCTGCGGATGAGTATCGGATCGTGGTGTTTGACCTTTATAACATCATCATTGAGATTTTGAAAGATAAAGGTTATTTGGAAAAGTGCTATGAATTTGAGAAGAAAAAAGGATTTGAGAGAATCACAAAATCTGTCGGCAATATGCTTCGCATTACGGCTAAGGACAGCTTGATTGTGAATTATATCAAAGAGCGTACTCCTGAAAAGGCGATCGTGTTCCTTGTGGGAATCGGAAAGTGTTATCCGATTCTTCGTTCCCATACGGTGCTGAACAATTTACATCAGGTCATTGATGATGTTCCAGTTGTAATGTTCTATCCGGGAAAATATGACGGACAGGAATTGGTACTTTTCTCTGAGATAAAGGATGACAATTATTACAGAGCATTTAAGCTCGTAGATTAAGGGGTGGACGATATGAAGATTGGACAAATGTTCGCAAAACCGATTGACCGTGACTTAAAAGGTGTTATTAAAGTTGGTCAGGATGATGATCTGAATATTAAGCAGGAGCTGGAAGAATACGTTGTTACCCGTGAGCTTCAGAAACATTTCCGAGATTTCTTTGACAGCTACAAACGTGGGATTACGGGAAATACTGATAAGATGGGGGTCTGGATTTCCGGTTTCTTTGGAAGTGGTAAATCTCATTTCCTGAAGATTCTTTCTTACTTACTGGAAAATAAAGTTGTTAATGGAAAGACTGCTTTGGAGTATTTTGAGGAAGATGATAAAATCAAAGACCGTATGGTGTTGGCAGATATGCGTCTGGCTGCAACCGTACCGACAGATGTGGTTCTGTTTAATATTGATTCCAAAGGAGAACAGAGTGGAAAGCAGGATAAAGATGCAATCGTATCTGTTTTCCTGAAAGTGTTTAATGAAATGCAGGGATTCTGTGGAGCAATCCCGTTCCTTGCCGATCTGGAAAGAAAACTTTCGGAAGAAGGTCGTTATGAGGAGTTCAAAGAAAAATTTGAAGACTCTTCTGGTTCTGAATGGACAGAAGCCCGCAATGACTTTGACTTTATTCAGGATGATATTGTAGAAGTTCTGTCTGATATGGACTTTATGAGCGAAGAAGCTGTCCGTAACTGGTGTGAAAGAGCAACAACAGAATACGCTATCAGCATCGAGCGTTTTGCTGATCTGGTAAAAAAATATATTGACCGGAAAGGCAATAACCATCATGTGGTATTCCTTGTGGACGAGATTGGTCAGTACATAGGCGACGATTCTAAGCTGATGCTGAACCTCCAGACAGTTACCGAAGATCTGGGTACTGCCTGTCAGGGTAAAGCCTGGATTATCGTTACCAGCCAGCAGGATATTGATTCGATTACAAAGACAAAAGGCAATGACTTCTCAAAAATTCAGGGACGTTTTGATACGAGATTATCTCTGTCTTCTGCTAATGTAGATGAAGTTATCCGGGAAAGAGTTTTGAAGAAAACAGATTCTGCAACACAAACCCTTTCTCTGTATTATGATGAAAAAGAGACCATCGCCAAGAATCTGATTCTGTTCAATGATGGTGTGGAGAAAAAGCTTTATGCAGACAGATCCAACTTTGCAGAAGTTTATCCGTTTATCCCGTATCAGTTCAATCTTTTGGGAAGTGTGCTTACTTCTATTCGTACTCATGGTGCATCTGGTAAGCATCTGGCAGAAGGTGAGCGTTCCATGCTTGCATTGTTCAAAGAATCTGCTGTACGGGTCATGAATGAAGATCCGGGTACGATTGTACCTTTCCATATGTTCTATGACGCTCTGGAGCAGTTCCTCGACCACTCCCATAAGGGCGTAATTTCCAAAGCGTTGGATAATGATTATCTGAATCCGACTCATGCTGAGGCGTGCTTCGATGTGAATGTACTGAAAACACTCTTTATGATTAAGTATGTAAAAGAAATCAAAGCAAACCTTGAGAATCTGACCAGTCTGATGGTAACTCATATGGACAATGACCGTATGGACTTGTCTCAGAAAGTAGAAGATGCGTTGAAGCGTCTGGTTCGTCAGACCTTGGTGCAGAAGAATGGGGACATCTATGTATTCCTGACTAATGAAGAACAGGAAATCAATATTGCAATCAAAAATCAACCTGTGGATGCCGGGGAGATTACTGCAAAAGTATCGGAGTTGATCTTTGACGGTCTGTTTGATGAAAAGAAATATCGTTATCCTGCCTTCAACGGTCGTTACGCTTTTGGCTTTAATCAGATTGTAGATGATAAGCCTTATAAGGCAGGTCAGAATTATGATATTACTTTGAAAATATTGACGCCCAACAGTGATGAAATTGCAGATGAAACGACCATGAGAATGTTGTCTGCTCAAAGCCGCTGTGTACTGGTTGTTCTGCCGGATGACAGAACCTTTCTGGATGAAATTTGTTCTTCTCTCCAGATTGAGAAGTTTATTCGTTTTGATGCCACTAATACAGTGACCAAATACGAGCAGATCAAAGAAGCGAAGAAGGTGGAATTGCGGGAAAGAAGTGCGGCAGCTCGCCTGTTCCTTGAGGAGTCCTTAAAATCCGCTACCATTTATGTCAATGGTGACCGTGTGCAGACTACAGCGAAGGAAGTGTCTTCCCGTATCAACGATGCCATTGGGAAACTGGTTGCATCTGTATTTCATAAACTTTCCTATATTGACACAGCTATGGGCGAGAATGATATTAGAAAGCTGTTCAATCAGAATGGGCAGCAGCTTACTTTAGAAGGAACCAATACAACTCCGAACAGTCTGGCACTGCATGATGTGAATGACTACATTGGAGTAAACACTTCTCGTCATATGAAAACTTCCATGAAGTCTTTACTGGACAGATTTATGAAGGCTCCTTATGGCTTTGTAGAAGCTGATGTACAATGGCTCGTTGCCAAGCTGTTCAAGGATGGCAAAATCGCATTCTATGTAAACAGCGAGCCTGTCAGCCTGCTGTCAAAGAGTGTGGATGAGATTGTGCGTTTTATTACCCGTAAGGAGTTCAATGAACGCTTAATGACGGAGAAGAAAGTTCGTGCCAGCGAAAAGCAGAAGAAAGCAGTTCGTGAGGTAATGAAAGAACTGTTTGACATTGCTTCTTCCAGCGATGAAGACGATGCTGTGATGGGCAGTTTCTTAAACTATGCAAGCCGTTTGAAAAATGACTTGGAAAAACTGGAAATCCATTACAAAAATCAGCCGTTGTATCCAGGTAAATCGTTGATTCAGAGTGGTAAGAAGCTGATGGGCGATATTGCTCAGATGAAAAACTCCAATGAGTTCTTTGCTGCCGTTGACCGAGACCGTGATGACTATCTGGATTTTGCAGAAGATTATGAACCGGTGAAGAAGTTCTTTGCAGGTGAGCAGATTACCATATTTGACCGTGCTATTCGTCTGATGGCAATCTATGACGATAGCCGTACCTTTATTGTAAACGATGCTGTTGAATCAACCGTGGCACAGGTCAAGGCAATTATGAAAAAAGCTGCTCCCTATACGGACATTAAGAACCTGCCGGGATTACTGGATCAATTTACAGATGCCTATAGTAACTTGCTGAACGAGATGGAAGAACCAGTTCTTGTTGCTATTGATGAAGCAAGAAAACGTGTCCTTCAGGAATTAGAAGGGAAGCTTTGTGATGTAAGCTTGAAAAATAAATATATTGACCGTTTTAACGAAGTCCATGACAAGGCTACCCGCTGCAATAATGTGGCTACTCTTCAGAATATCAAGGTGGAAGCCGACGCTCTGAAAGTTCGCTGCTTAAATGAGATTGCAGCCGCAGAAGCAAAATTGCAGGCTGAAAAAGCTGCGGAAGAAGCAAAGAGGCAGGAAGCAGAGCAGAAAGTACAGCCGAGTACGGTAAAAGAGGAGCCAATACCGTATGTTACAACTCCGACACCGAAGATAAAGAAACAGCGTACCATCAGTATCAAGTCTATCAATACGGAAACCACATGGCAGCTGGAGACTTCGGCAGATGTGAAAAAGTATCTTGCAGAACTGGAAAAGAAGCTGATGGATCAGTTGGAAGAAGATACAGTAATTCATATTGAGTTTTAAGCATAAGCGGAGGTATAGCTATGAACAAAACAGCTATAAAGAATTTTGCGGTTTGGGCAAGAACCAAACTTGAAAAAGATATTACAGATAAGGCTGGAATGATTGGCGTGAGCGATAAAGGTATCGCTCGCCCCCTTCCTCAGTCTACTGATGACTTGCTCTTTTTAGATATTGGCACTAAGGAATATGCCAAGGTCGAGGGCAAAACAGCAATTGCACAGCGTAAGGCTCTGATTGATCGTATCAAAAGCAAAAAAACTGATATAGGGTATGAGCGTGCTTATCATGCAGTTATCGAAGAAATTGGATATACATGGTTTAACCGTTTGATTGCGATTCGGCTTATGGAGGTCAACGATTATCTTCCTACCAGAAGTCGTATGTTGTCCTCTGAAAATCCTGCGAAGAACGAGCCGGATTTCGTTACCAATCCGTTTGATACGGATGTAGAGTTTTCTGATGCAGAGGTTCAGAAGATTTATAGTTTGAAGGATGACGCAAGTAAAGAAGCATCTGACGAACTGTTCCGTATGCTTTTCATTAAGCTGTGCAACAATCTGCATGAAATTCTTCCAGAACTGTTCGAGAAAACCAATGACTATACGGAACTACTTCTGAGTTTGTCTTTTGCAGATAAAGACGGCATTGTATATCATCTTGTTCATGACATTACAGAAGATGACCTCAATGTTGAAAAAGAAGGTCAGGTCGAAATCATTGGCTGGCTGTATCAGTATTATATTTCTGAGAAGCATGACCAGATCATCAATATCTACAAGGGTACTGTAAAGAAAGAAGATATTCCTGCAGCAACACAGTTGTTTACAACGGACTGGGTTGTTCGCTATATGGTGGACAACTCTCTGGGCAGATACTGGATAGAGCGACATCCGGAAAGCAATCTGGCTGACAAGCTGGACTTCTTTGTAACGCCTAAGAATGGAAAGATTACATATATTAATGAAAAGATTGAGCCGGAAGAATTAACTTTCTTCGATCCTTGTATGGGTTCTGGTCATATTCTGGTATATGCGTTTGATGTTCTCTTGGAGATATACCGTGAATCTGGTTACACTGACAGAGATGCTGCAATACGCATTCTGGAAAATAATTTGTTTGGTCTCGACATTGACCAGCGAGCATATCAGCTTGCTTACTTTGCAGTTATGATGAAAGCTCGTAGCTATAATCGTCGTCTGTTCTCCCGAGATGTGAAGTGCAATGTTGCTGTTATTAACGAAAGCAATGGTATCAATAAGTTCACTCAGGCAAATGTCACTCTGGACAGCAAGCAGAACGAGATTGGCGAATACCTCATTGATGTATTCCGTTATGCGAAAGAAATTGGTTCTTTGCAGACAGTGGCACCGCATGACTATGATGCATTTAGGGAATATGTAGATAGCTGCGAAGTTGCTGGGCAGATGGATTTGTTTTCGGTTGCATGGTCTATGCACACAGCACCGATGGTGCGAAAACTGATTGAGCAAGCAAAGATTTTGTCTCGCAAATATATAGTTGTATGCACCAATCCTCCTTATCTGAGCAAGCTTGATGGACATCTGAAGGATTTTGTTAATGACAAATATAAACCTTACAGTGGTGATCTTTTCAGCGTGTTTATGTTTAGAAATTTCGACTATTGTAAAAAGGATGGTTATTCTGCGTTTATGACACCATTCGTGTGGATGTTCATCAAGACTTATGAAAACCTTCGTCGGTATATTATAGAACATAAACAACTGGTTTCTCTTGTTCAGATGGAATATTCGGCATACGAAGAAGCGACAGTTCCTATCTGTTCATTTGTAATGAAAAACGGAGCAGAAGCTTCAAAAGCCCTTTGCTTTAGATTGTCCGAGTTCAAAGGTGGAATGGAAATTCAAAAAAATAAAGTCTTAGAAGCTATAAGAAATCCTTCGTGTGGTTATTTTTATGAAACATCGCAAAATGAGTTCGCAAAGATTCCTGGGGCACCATTTGCTTATTGGGTAGGTCCGAGACTTCTTGAGGCTTTTGAGAACAGTCTGCTAAAAGAAAAGTGTGTCGTTACAAATGGACTTTTCACTTGTGATAATGATAAATATCTGAGACTTTGGCATGAAATCCGGATAGACGATTTTTATACGGATTGCATCTCAAAAGAAGAATGTGAGAAGTCAGACAAGAAATGGTATCCATATAACAAAGGGGGAATCTTTAGACGCTGGTATGGAAATCGTGAATATGTAGTTTATTTCAAGGATTTTGGAAGTGAAATCAGAAATACCCGTGTACAGAAAGGGCAATCAGCTTCTTTCCCAGGTAGCGATTACTATTTCAAACCAGGAATTACTTATTCGGACTTGACTTCTGGTAAGTTTTCTTGCCGATATACAGAAGGTGGTTTTGTTTTCGATATAAAAGGTTCATCTATATTTTGCACGAAAGATGAGCCGAGCATTCTTTATGTGCTTGGTCTATTTAATTCATGTGTCGCAAATGATATTTTGAACATTCTAAATCCAACGATTTCGTATCAGGCAGGCAACATACGTTCTGTACCACTGTTAATCGAAAATACTGAAAAGATAGAACAGCTTGTTATGGAAGCGTTAGATATTTCAAAGGATGATTGGAACTCTTTTGAAACATCGTGGGAATTTATTTCGCATCCTCTTGTATCTATAGGACGAAAGGAAAAACTGACATTGCTTTCGGGTGCTTATAAAAAATGGGAAGCTATATGTGAAGTCCGTTTTGCAAAATTAAAGGCGACCGAAGAAGAAATAAATAGAATATTTATTTCAACATATGGGTTAGGCGATGAGTTATTACCTACGGTAGAATCTAAGGAAGTAACTGTACGTAAAGCAGATATCCAGCGGGATATTAGAAGCCTGATTTCTTATGCCGTTGGTTGTATGTTTGGTCGCTATTCTTTGGATAAAGACGGCTTGGTTTCAGCAGGGAATGAGATAAAACAATCCGATTATGGCGTTTTTGTACCAGATGCTGATAATTGTATTCCTATTACTGATGAAGAATATTTTGAGGATGATATTGTGGGACGGTTCTGTACGTGGTTAAAAGTTGCGTTTGGAGCTGAAACTCTTGAGGAAAATTTGAACTACATTGCAAAATCACTTGGAAACAAAGGGCAGACATCTCGTGAAGTAATTAGAAACTATTTCTTGAATGATTTTTTCAAGGATCACTGTGCAACATATTCTGTTACTGGTTCAGGGAAGAGACCTATTTATTGGCTTTTTGATTCTGGAAAGCAAAATGGCTTCAAAGCTCTGATTTATATGCACCGTTGGAATGTCGATACCGTTGGTAATCTGCGTGTTGAATATCTCCATAAGATGCAGCACACCTATGAGCGAGAAATCGTCCGTATGCAGGAGACTATCGACAACAGCCGTGATTCCCGTGAAGTATCCAAGGCAACCAAGCGTAAGGACAAGCTTCAGAAGCAGCTGAAGGAAACCAAGGATTACGACGCTAAGCTGGCTCATATTGCCCTCTCCCGTATCGAGATTGATTTGGACGATGGTGTTAAGGTCAACTACGAAAAGGTTCAAACCGGCAGAGACGGCAAGAAGATGCAGATTCTTGCGAAGATTTAACGAGGTTGTTCTATGTGCAAGCAATTAAAGGAACTCATTAGGAGGGACTTTGCTCCTCTTAATGAGAAATCAAAATCATCCTCAATGGAGGAGATAAGCACCAATTCAGTTTCTCAGTCACTAATAGGTATGCTTAAAGCAGATTTTTCTGTAAGTGATGATGAAGCGGAAAACATTGTTAGTAACTACGTTTACCTTACTCAACTGGTGAAACAGGATTTGCTCGAAATAGAAGCTAATCTCACGATGCTAAAGGAACGTGAGAAGAACACTCCTGCGGAGGATACATATCAGCACAAGAAAATCAGACATTTCTTTGCCCTCAATCAGAAGGCAAAGGATGATGTCATTGAATTTCTGACAAATAAGCTGGTTCTTTTTATTGCGGACTCAAAAACATACAGGTATTTAGACAGAGAGCAAGATCAACTTACGATGTTATTCCTTAATGGTCGCTATGATTACGCATCTAATCGCCATTACTACAACATTGATTACGATTTTGGCACAGAAGCAAAGATGCGTTTTATTCCAGGTGTTAATTTGCAGAATATGCAAGAAACAATCGATGAATATGTTTCCCTGCATAGCAACGCTCCAGAGGAATATGAAAATATAATAGATAAGATAGTTTCGCAAAATAATTGTATTGAGTTTATCACTGAAAAAGTAAGCGGAACGTATCACCTTGCCCATCGAAAAGAGCTTTTTAACACACTTGTCTCTTTATACAATGCCGGTGAATACCAGTCATATATTGCTCTTGCTGTTATTCAGTTGGAAGGTATCTTTTACGATTGCTGTACCATCTTGAACCAACGAGAAGCAAAACAAAACTTTGGGACATTAATTGAAAAGGTGGATAAGGTGTTTTCTCAACATCGTGTAACAAAGCAGGCCATTTATTCGCATTACGCCTTCACAATACCAAATCTGAGAAACGAGATTGCCCATAAAGGTTTCAGCGCAGAAAGCAACCTATTCCATCAGGCAAACGAGCTGACCCTTGATTTGTACACGGTTGTCTATTGGTGTTGTAAACTTGAACAGGATAAGTTCTATTCGATTTATCAGGCATACGAAGAAAATATTGAGGCAGGAATTGATTCAGATAAGTACGATAGACAGGTTTTAACTACACTTTTTTCTTGCTATCAGCTTTTCGATAGAGAATTTGTAGATATACTTGCCGATCCTGCTCAATATATTTCTGAACTCGACTTCTACAGGTCATTAGCACCATCAGAGGATGTTGTTACGATCAAAGAACGAGTGAATACTATTTCTGGAATCGTAAAGAGAGAATCCTTCTGGAAGGTAATTAGCGGTGAACTGGATTCTGTTACAGAACATAAACACGGAACACCTTATGATTTTGTAGACTTTGTAATTCATTTGAGGAACGCTGTTATACCGGTTCTCAGCAAAGACACACCGGAGAAACTTGCTTGCCAAGAAGTATCCAAAAAATTAAAACAGTTCAACTAAAATATAGGCGGTGAAAAGATGGCTGAACTTAACCTAAAACAAATTACAGACAAATTAAATAGTGAGTTTACCGGTGAAGTTCGCAAGCTGGTCTTTTGGTATGATGCCAATGCTGAGTTTGTGGATGATGTAGACACGATGGATTTAGAAAATGCCAAAGTACTGCACTTGGAACCGGATAATCAATTTTATATAAAATATTTTTTTGAGTGTGTGGATACCACGACAAATTATCTGGTGTACGCTCCTTTTGCGAAGCCTGCCATCCGTGAGAATCATCTGGCGGATACGATTAAGTATTCTAAGGAGTTTTTCGCAGACAGAGCTTCTTTGCTGACACTTGATTTGGGCATTGACGAACGTTACAAGTCAGTAATTCAGCATTATATTAAGTTCTTTGGAGAAAAGAAGCGTACGCAGGCTTTCTATGATCTGGAGCTTGAAACATTCAATCGTAATACTATAGAGATTGCTTTGATGAGCGTTCTTTGTAAGTGTAAAACTCCTTCTTATGAGGAAGTTCTTCGTGCGATTCTTACAGTAGGAAAATTTGAAGATAATCCATATTTGGCAGAGTTTCAGAAATATAATCTTTTGGAGGCATTCTGGCATCAGGCTCAGGATGTATTTGGTTATGCAGATGAAAAGCCGACACTTGAAAAGTTTACGATGACAATGTTTGTGACTTATGCAGCCAAAGTGATTCCGGCAGATATGCCGGTTTCCTGGAAGCCGTTTGTCAGCTTTAAGTCCGGTAATATCATTGCGTTTATCGACAATCTGATGAACAGTTATCTTTATGGCGAATGCTTTGATGAACTTTCTAAGCTTGTATACGACAGCCTGAAAGCGGATGCAGAGTTTAGAAAGCTATCGATAGAAGCTTTGGTATCTTGCGGTATCTTTGCAGGTATTGAAGAATTGTTGATTGATTGGATAACAGAGCGATTGGAATTAGAGGATGTAGCTGCAAAACTGGGAGAGATAACGATTCCGCAGCTCACGAAGCAGCGTCGTCAGGGACATTTTGGTAAAAAGTATCGTTCCGAGTATTTAGTATTACAGAATGCCTGGAATATGATTTCCAGTATGCAGCATGTTCCGTCTGCCAGCCTGAATGAGATGGTAAAGAATTATACAGGCGAGCTTTATAAGGTGGATCGTTATTATCGTTATTTCTACTATTATTTGGACAAACTGGAGGATGGCTCTAAATTTGACAAGCTGAAAGAGTTGATTGAAAATATCTATGCTAATGATTATCTGGCGAAGATTTGTACGAACTGGAATGAATTATTCAATACGGAATTGGAGTCGCTGAATATTACAAAGCAGACGGAGTTCTTCAACCGTAGTGTAAATTATGCGAAAGACCAGTTGATAGTTATTATCTCGGACGCACTGCGGTATGAGATCGGTATGACTCTTCTGGAAAAATTGCAGGCAGACGAGAAATGTAACGCAACAATGAAAACGATGGCAAGCACTTTACCATCTATTACGCAGTACGGTATGGCGGCATTGCTTCCACATAAAACGCTGGAACTTACAGAAGATTATAGTGTGCTGGCAGACGGTCAGAAAACCGATACATTGGAACAACGTCAGGCGATTCTTCAGAAATATAAACCGGATGCAATCTGTGTCGCTTATGATGATATTAAAAACATGAGTGTGACGGAAATGAAGTCATTCTTTGCATGGAAGCCGATAACATACATCTATCATAATCAGATTGATGCAAGAGGAGATAATCCCAAAACAGAAAATGAAGTATTTGTTGCTTGCGAGGAAGCGGTAAATGAAATTTATCGTTTGATCAAGAATTTGACAAGTGCAAATAAGAAGAATTTTATTGTGACAGCTGACCATGGATTTCTTTACAGAAGAAATAAGCTATCTGAAAGCGATAAAATTGGTGCTATGACTGATAAAGCGGAGATTCGTGGTCGCCGCTATGTCCTTTCTTCAGAATCTATTGCTTCAGAAGGAGTTGCTTCCACAGTCGTTGGTGCAATGATGCAGAATCAGGATGAACGCATGGTTTCTTATCCGGTTGGAGCAGATATTTTCAAAACTCCCGGTTCCGGTCTGAACTATGTTCATGGTGGCTGTTCTCCGCAGGAGATGTTGATTCCGCTTATTGAGGTGAAGACGGAGCGAGGTTATAAAGAAATAACGACTGCAAAGATTGCTCTTGTAAGTTTGACCTCTAAGATTACGAATTTAATTACTTCTCTGGACTTCGTGCAGACAGAAGCAGTCAGTGATGTAGTGAAAGAGACAACGTATAGAATTTATTTTGTTGACAGCAATGGAGAGAAGATTTCTAATGAGCATCTGTATGTGGCGGACAAGAAAGATAAGGATACCGTGAAGCGAGTATTCCGCTTGCGATTCTCTTTCAAAAATAAGAAATACAGTAAGACACAGAAATATTATCTGGTGGCTTACGATGATAACAACGCACTTGAAGTCCTGCGACATGAAATTGTGATGGATATTGCGTTTGCAGATGAATTTGATTTTGGATTCTAAGAAAGGTAAGAAAATGAAAAAGGGCAAAGTAAGAGATTTTTTATCGTCGGTAAGTGAAGAAGGCTTTCAAGCAATGCTTGAAAGTGAGTATGTGCCGGAGGTAGTAACATCAGTAGCTGATATGGTTACAACGGAAGGAACTTCTTTGTTTTTAGGTAGTGTAATTGGTGACGCTGCTCCAAGAGCAAATAGTATTAGAATGAACTATCTTCAAAAAAGATTTGAAAAAAGAGTAGAGTCTGCCTTAAGAATTATGCAAAACCAGATTTCTTCAATAGAGAATAACTATGCAACATTAAATGATGAAATGCAAGAGAAATTTAGAGGATTATATGTTGAATGGCTAATGGATAATTTATATTCAGAGAGGCAACCAGAGAAGGTGACGAGTCATGTCAATGGCTACATCAATATGATGACGAATGATACAAATGATGACATTATGATTATGTTTATGGATACTTTAAATCAGTTGACACAATTAGATATAGATGTTTTAAAGCTTTATACAATATCATCAAATGAAAGCGCCTGGGATTTAATAGGTAGATATGGAATACAACCAGAACAATTAAAAGTTATTAAAGAAAAGTAAACAAGGTTTGGCTTAATTTATAGTAAACAAGATGATTTGAGAGATGATAATATAGATGCAGTTGTTAAATATTTATTAGCGGTTGAAACGGAATCAAAAAAGAGAAATCCTAAAAGCGTCAAAATGAAAGATATAAAGAAACCCAAAACTTATGAATCATATTCAATTACAGGATTAGGAAGAGATTTTCTTTTGAAAATTTCAAATTAGTAGTTGGGAGGTGCGTGAATGGACTTAAAAGAATTTCAATCCATTCTTACAATCGGAGAAACGGTAGCGGTTGAGTTCAAACGCTGCGGCAATGGAATAGAATCAGATACCTATGAAACAGTCTGTTCTTTTTTGAACAGGTTTGGCGGCGATATTTTTATGGGGGTATTGGATGATGGTACTGTGGTTGGTGTACCGGAAAAGGCAGCTCCTGATATGGTGAAAAACTTTATCACGGTAATCAGCAATCCGGCATTGTTTTCTCCGACCATTTACTTAGCTCCTGAAGTCATCAAAGATGAGCAAGGGCATAGTATCATTCATGTGCATATCCCGCCGAGTGCAGAGGTTCATAGTTATAAGAAAGTGGTCTATGATCGTGTGGATGATGCAGATGTAAAAGTAACGGCAACTAGTCAGATTGCGGCAATGTATATTCGTAAACAGAATATCTTTACGGAAAAGAAAATATATCCGTATGCCACAATGGAAGATTTAAGGTTGGACTTGCTTCCAAGAATCCGTATTAGGGCACAGAATCATGCCGGTGGGCAACATCCATGGACAACAATGGATGATATGGCATTGCTAAAAAGTGCCGGATTGTATGGAAGGGATGTAGCAACCGGAAAAGAAGGATTTAATCTGGCTGCAATTATGCTGCTCGGAAAAGATGATGTGATATTAAATGTAGCGCCAACCTATGTAACAGATGCTCTTGTTCGAAAGGTCAATACCACTCGCTATGATGACCGTGAGGTTATAAAGACAAATTTGATCGAGAGCTATGAACAGCTTTTGGAGTTTGGAAGAAAACATCTTCCGGATAAGTTCTTTTTAGAAGATACGATGAATATAAGCTTGAGAAATATCCTTGTGCGTGAGATGGTCAGCAATACGTTGATGCATCGTGAATTTACCAGCAGTTATACAGCAAAATTCGTGATTGAGAAAGATCGAATGTATGTGGAAAATGCGAATCGAGCTTCAAAAACGGGACACATTACCATAGATAATCTGGAACCGAATTCAAAGAATCCGATTATTGCAGCTTTTTTCAGAAATATTGGTTATGCGGATCAGCTGGGGTCAGGTGTAAAGAAATTATTTGAATACAGTAAATATTATTCCGGGAAAGAACCGCAGTTTTTAGAGGAGGATGTATTTCGTATTATTGTCCCGTTAGATGAAACGTATTCTTATGATTATGCATTGTTTAATGATAAGAATGGTATCAATGATACTGAAATTGACACCATTGATACCAATAGAGATACCATTTCTGATACCAGTGATCTTAAAAAGAGTCTCTTGTTATGTATTAAGCAAAATGCATCGTGTACGCAAAAAGAATATGCTGATAAGCTGTCAGTTTCTCTTCCGACAGTAAAACGGTTATTTGCAAAATTGCAGAAAGATAACGTATTGGTTCGTGAAGGAACGAATCGAAAAGGATATTGGAAAATTATAGAAAAATAAGGATGAGGTGTATGATGGACGAATATATGGAAACAGAAGACAGACATCTGGTGATTAAAAATAAACTCCGTCAATACTATGACGGTCGTATCGTCAGGAAGGATTTAACAAAATCTATCCGTGAAGGAGCCAATGTTCCGGTCTATGTACTGGAATATCTCCTTGGACAGTACTGTAATTCCGATGATGATGAAATCATTGAAGAGGGAGTAGAGAACGTAAAGCGTATTTTGAGAGATAATTATGTGCGTCCGGATGAGGCACAGAAGATTCTCTCTCTTTTGCGTGAAAGAGGCAGCTATACAGTAATTGACCGTATCACGGTAGTACTGAATACAAAAGAAGATCGTTACGAAGCGACATTCTCTAATCTGGGTGTGAAAGGAATTCCGATTCATCCGGATTATGTGAAAGATTATGATCGTCTTCTTTGTGGTGGTATCTGGTGTATCCTGCAGATGGAGTATGAGTTTATTGAGGAAGATAAGAAGAATACACAGCCAATCCGTATCCGCAAACTGACCCCAATCCAGATGCCACATGTAGATATGGATGAAGTTAGAAATGGAAGAAAAGCATTTACAAAAGAAGAATGGATGGATATCCTTCTTCGCTCTACTGGATTGGAGCCAGAAAGCTTTAGTGAGAGAGCAAAATGGCTGTTGATTGCACGTATGATTCCATTGGTAGAGAATAACTTTAACCTTTGCGAGTTGGGACCACGTTCTACCGGTAAATCTTACATATATGAGCAGATTTCTCCGAACAGTATTTTGGTTGCCGGAGGACAGACAACGGTTGCCAATCTTTTCTACAATATGTCTAACCATACCGTAGGTCTTGTAGGTATGTGGGACTGTGTAGCTTTTGATGAGGTTGCTGGTATTAAGTTCAAAGATAAAGATGGTATCCAGATCATGAAAGGATATATGGCATCCGGAGCTTTTTCACGAGGAAAAGAAGAGATTCAGGCAAAGGCTTCTATGGTTTTCGTGGGAAATATCAATCAAAGTGTAGATACGCTTTTGAAGACATCCAGTTTATTTGATCCATTCCCACCGGAAATGGGTACTGATACAGCGTTCCTGGATCGTATGCATTGTTATATTCCTGGTTGGGAGATTCCGAAATACAGACCGGATTCATTTACCAACGATTATGGATTTATTACAGATTATCTGTCAGAGTTTATGCGTGAACTTCGTAAGGACAGCTATAGTGACCTGATGGACAAGTATTTCCGTCTTGGAAATAACCTGAATCAGCGTGACACCATTGCGGTTCGTAAGATGATTTCCGGATTTACAAAACTGTTATATCCGGATGGAGAAGTAACAAAAGAAGAATTACGTGAGATCGTGGAGATTTCACTGGAACTTCGCCGCAGAGTAAAAGAACAGCTGAAGAAGATCGGCGGAATGGAGTTCTATGATGTAAACTTCTCTTATACAGATAATGACAGTTTTGAGGAGCATTATGTTTCCGTTCCTGAGCAGGGTGGTGGCAAGTTGATTCCAGAAGGCATGGGAAAACCAGGATCTGTTTATACCGTTTCCAAATCAAAGACAGGCATGATTGGCTGTTATATGCTGGAAACCCAGATGATGCCTGGTAATGGAAAGCTGACCTGTACCGGTATAGGTTCCGGTAAAGAGCCAAAAGAAGCAACTAATACAGCATTTAATTATCTGAAAGCCAATGGAAACCGTATTTCCGGTCAAATCAGTACCACAACAAAGGACTATATCATCAATTACCAGGATATGCAGGGGATTGGAATGACAGGAAACTTGGCATTGCCGACGCTAATTGCAATCTGTTCCGCAGCACTTGGAAAGACACCATTGAACAGTCTTGCAATTCTTGGTGAGATCAGTATCGGTGGTACCTTGATTAAAGTAGATGAGCTGGCAAGTACTCTGCAGGTATGTCTGGATAGTGGAGCGAAGAAAGTATTATTGCCAATTACTTCAGCAGGTGATCTGGGAACTGTACCATCAGATTTGGTTGGTGCATTTAGCTTGATTTTCTATTCTTCCGCAGAAGAAGCAGTATTTAAAGCACTTGGTGTGGAATAAGACATGAGAATAGTACAAAAGCAGATAAGAAGGTGATGAGTTATTTTTGAACAGGATTTTGAAGAGATGCTTACGAGACACCAGGCATCTCTGGATGATAGAAAGAAATTTACTGCATTGGTAAAAGACTTATTTCCAGATCAGGCAAAGAATGTCAATCTATTGCTGATGGCATATAACATGGGAATTGCACAGGATATTCAGAGTGTATCTCATATTAACAATACCTTTGCTTTCCGATATGTGAAGCAGCTCATGGACGATTTTGGAATGAGCCGTGTCAATGCAGACTGGATTGTATCAGTGTGGTGTTCCTGTTATGGGGGAAAGGTATTGGGAAAAGCCTGTGACATTTCCATTCAGAAGCAGGGAAACGGACCGGCGATTCAGGGAGAACAGTCATCTTCTGGCAGATCTTATGGTGATCTTTTTACCTATGAAAAAAGCCGCAGGGGAAAAGGTCTGGCAGTGACCGGATTCCGTGGAGATAAGAATAAGACGATTATTTTCCAGAACAGATCTGGGAACACACCGGTAGTGGAGATTGCAGATGACAGCTTTAGTAATTCTCCGACAGAGGAAGCCATTCTGACAGAAGGAATAGCGTATATTGGGAATCATGCTTTTTCTGATTGTAAAAATCTGCATCAAGTGGTATTACCAATTAGCATTGAAGAAATTGGTGATTTTTCTTTTGAAAATTGCAATAGCTTAAAATCCGTATCACTTCCTACAGCATTAAAAACCATTGGTGATGAGGCGTTCAAAGGAACAGGACTTCGAACAATCGCTATTCCAAAGAGTGTGTTTTGGGTAGGGGAAGGGCTTTTGGCAGAGTGTGATTCGTTAGATCATCTAACAATTTCAGAGAATATAGAAAGAATCCCAGCTAAAATGTTTGAAAATTGTAAAAATCTAAAAAAAGTGGAATTGCAGGAGAATCTAGTTGAGATTGGTGAACGTGCTTTTTTTGGATGCAGCTCTTTGGATTTTCTGATTATTCCAGATAGTGTGAAACAAATTGGTTTAAATGCATTTGCCAATATGGACAAGCAGTTTATTCTTCAATGTTCTTTTGGCTCATATGCAGAAGAATATGCCAGAAAGAATAAGATTAAATATCAGTTGGTGTAAAATGTCGCCTGCTATGGGACAAAAAAATCGGTATTTGTTGATATGATGATATAAAATAAAAAAGCCTATATAAAATAGACTTTTTATAACACGCACTGTGTTTGTCAGTTATCTGACGCATTCATAATAATATTATTTGAACTTGCAGTGTAAATCTATAGGGTAATGATTTACAAAATTAAAATATCATATTTTGAGGTGGGGTGTCAAGAGTGAAAGAAAATTATTATTTAGGATTAGATATTGGAACAAACTCCGTTGGCTACGCAGTAACGGATGGTGGGTTCAATTTATTGAAGTACAAAGGGGAACCAATGTGGGGATCTCATGTGTTTGAAGAAGGGAAACAATGTTCAGACAGAAGAATGCATAGAACAGCACGTAGACGATTAGATCGCAGACAACAAAGAGTTCATTTGACACAGGAAATTTTTGCAAAAGCTATTAGTGAAGTTGATGAAAGATTTTTTGTTCGATTGAAGGAAAGTGCATTATTTAGGGAAGATACCAGTGGAAGAGATACTTATATTTTTTTTCAAGATGAAAATTATACGGATAAAGAGTACCATAGAGACTATCCAACAATTCACCATCTCATTAAAGAATTAATGGAAGATACAACGCCGCATGATGTTCGCTTGGTTTATTTAGCAGTTGCCTGGCTTATGGCGCATAGAGGACATTTTTTAAGTGAAGTAAATAAAGATAATATTACCGAGTTACTTGATTTTGATTCGATTTACGGAAATTTGATGGAGCTTTTTACAACACCACCATGGATTTGTTCTGATAAAGAAGAATTCAAAAATATTCTTTTATTGCATCAAACGATTAAAAATAAAGAGAGAAAATTCTGGGGATTACTATACGAGGGGAAAAAGCCGAAAACTGACGAGGAGGATTATATCAATAAAGAAGGAATGATTCGACTTCTTTCAGGAGGAACTGTAGAGGCTGGAAAATTATTTAATCAGAAAGAATTTCAGGAGAAAATTTCTATTTCGTTGAAGAAATCAGAGGAAGACTTCCAATTGCTTTTAGATGAAATGGATGAAGAGGATTCAGAGTATTTGATTCGACTTCGCGCACTTTATGATTGGGCATTGTTAGTGGATTCATTACATGGATGTTCCAGTATTTCAGAAGCAAAGGTGCAAGATTATATTCAACATGAAGCGGATTTAAAGATGCTAAAGAGTTTTGTTCGTAAGTATTGCCCGAATGAGTATGCGACCATATTTAAAAATGCAGAAAAAGAAAACTATGCATCTTATGTATATAATATCCCAAAGGGAAAAAGAACGAAAGAATATAAGAAGAAGATCACACAAGAAGAATTTTGCGATTATCTAAAAAAGAAATTAAAAGATGTTCAAATTGATGAAGAAGATGAGGAAATTTATCAAGATATGATGTTCCGATTGGAAACATACACATTTATGCCGAAACAGGTAACGGGAGATAATAGAGTTATACCTTATCAGCTTTATTATGATGAATTGAAAAAAATTCTGAAAAATGCAGAAAACTATTTGCCGTTTTTGAAAAAGGAAGATGAACAGGGCATTTCTAATAAAACGAAGTTGCTTTCTATATTTGAATTTCGTATTCCATATTATGTGGGGCCGCTTTGCTCAACAAGTAAATATGCATGGTTGAAACGAAAGTCAGAAGGGAAAATTTATCCCTGGAATTTTGAAGAAAAGGTGGATTTAGATCAAAGTGAGGAAGCATTTATTAACCGAATGACTAATAATTGTTCGTATTTGCCAGGTAAAACTGTGTTGCCGCAGAATTCTTTATTATATTGTAAATTTACTGTATTGAATGAAATAAACAATCTTAAGATTAATGGAATTCCAATTTCTGTGGAATGTAAACAGGAGATTTATAAACTTTTTCAAGAAAATAAAAAAGTAACAGTTGATAAGATAAAGAAATACTTAATTAGCAATAATTATATGACAAAGGAAGATGTGCTTGGTGGTATCGATGTTACTATAAAATCTTCCCTTAAACCACATCATGATTTTAAAAGACTTTTGCATTTAGGAATCTTAAACGAAAGAGAAGTAGAGAAAATTATTCAGTGCATTACCTATTCTGAAGAAAAAAGTAGAGTGCTTCGAAGATTAGAGAGAGAGTTTCCGAAAATTTCAGATGAAGATAGAAGATATTTATCAAAATTAAAGTATAGTGGTTTTGGAAGATTATCTAGAGAATTTTTTACTGAAATTTGTGGAGTAAATAAGGAAACAGGTGAAAGTTTTAATATTATACAAGCATTGTGGAATACAAATGATAATTTGATGCAATTGCTTTCCGATCGGTACACATTTAAGGAGAGTATTGAAGAAGAACAACACAAATATTACGAAGAGCATCCAATGACGGTAGAATCTTTATTAGAGGAAATGTATGTTTCAAATGCGGTAAAACGTCCAATTTACAGAACGCTAGATATAATAAAAGATATTCAAAGTGTTTGCAAAGCAGCACCAAAAAAAATCTATGTGGAAATGGCACGAGGACAGGAAGAAGGAAGCAGTAGAAAGAAATCAAGGAAAGATCAGATTTTAGAATTGTATAAAGGTATGGATAAGGGCGAAGTAAGGGAATTATCAAAACAATTGGAAGATTGTAGTGACCGTGAACTTAGAAGTGAAGTTCTTTTTCTATATTTTATGCAACTTGGAAGAAGTATGTATTCCGGCAAGCCAATAGATATCGAAAAACTGAAAACAAATGCATATGATGTGGATCATATTTATCCGCAGTGTAGAGTAAAAGATGATAGCCTTTCAAACAAAGTCCTTGTTTTATCAGAAGAAAATAGGGCAAAAGGGGATAAGTATCCAATCAGTGCGGTAATCAGACAAAATATGGGAGAAATGTGGAGAGTATATCATGAAAAAGGACTTATTTCAGATGAAAAATATCGTCGTCTGACAAGAGTAAGTGCATTTTCTAATGCGGAAAAAATGGAGTTTATTAATCGGCAATTGGTAGAGACCAGACAGTCTACAAAAGCATTGACAAGAATTTTTCGGTACATTTTTCCAGAAACAGAAATTGTATTTGTGAAGGCTGGACTTGTTTCGGATTTTCGAAATGAAGTTTTGAAATGTGCGAAAAGCAGAATTGTAAATGATTTACATCATGCGAAAGATGCATATTTGAATATTGTTGCAGGAGAAGTTTATCATGCCAGATTTACTTCAAAATTTTTTAAAATTGATCAAGATGAATATTCGGTAAAAACAAAGGCGATTTTTGGAAACAAAGTATGGAACGGGAAAGAATTAGTGTGGGATGGTGAAAAAGATATTGCAAGAGTAAAAAAAATACTCACGAAAAACAGCGTTCATTATACTAGGTACGCGTTTGAAAGAAAAGGCGGTTTATTTGACCAACAGCCTTTGCGAGCAGCATCAGGATTAATTGAGAGAAAAGCCGGATTGGATACAGAAAAATATGGAGGATATAATAAATCAACAGCCAGTTATTTTCTGTTAGTAAAATATGCGGAAGCAGGAAAGAAACCAAAACAAGATGTAATGTTCGTTCCGATAGATTTGATGGAATCGGAACAGATAATAAAAAGTGAATCTTATGCAAAAGACTACGTGAGAAATGCAATCGCTCATATTATCGGAAAATCAAGAGAGATTGTGCAAGAAGTAAGTTTTCCTTTGGGTATGAGAAAAATGAAAGTAAACACATTGTTGACATTTGATGGCTTTGAAGCAATTTTGGCAAGCAAATCTAATGGTGGAAAGACATTAGTATTTGGATCTATGATGCCTTTGTTTGTTAACAATAAGAAAGAAATCTATATCAAACGGTTGGAAAGCTTTTCTAAAAAGAAGAAACAAAATAATTTTTTGTTTGTAGATGAGGTATATGACAAAATAACGAAAGAAGAAAATCGTGAGTTGTTTTTATTTTTAACAAATAAGGTAGAAGAAGAACCCTATTGTTTAATATTTGGCAGTCAATTACAGGTATTGCATGATAAAGAAAATGAATTTGAAAATTTGAATTTAGAACAACAAGTAGAAACACTTTTAAATCTCCTTTCTATTTTCAAAACAGGACGGACAACCGGTTGTGATTTAAAACTACTAGGAGGAGCAGGACAGGCCGGGATATTTACAGAGAGCTCTAAATTATCAAATTGGAAAAAATCATACAAAGATGTCCGGATTGTAGACATTTCTGCAGCCGGACTACATCGAAAAATATCTCAGAATTTATTGGAGTTATTATGAGTTTTAGAACGGTAGTTATTACAAAACGCTGTAAATTAGATTATAAAATGAATTTCTTAGAAGTTAGAAAAGAAGATACGAAAAGGATTCTCTTGGATGATATCCATACACTCATTATAGAGAATCCTGCGGTATCTCTTACAGGGTGTCTAGTGGAAGCGCTTATACAGAAAAAGATTAAAGTGATTTTTTGTGACAGCAAAAGAAATCCGCAGTCAGAATTGGTTCCTTATTATGGATGCCATGATTGCTCCAGCAAAATTAAATTACAAATGTCATGGTGTGAAGAGCTAAAAGGGGAAATTTGGACGAGGATTGTTCAAGAAAAAATTCGAAAACAAGCCGATTTTTTGTTGGATTTACAAAAGGAAGAAGAATCTTTACTTAGAAGCTATATAGATGAGATGGAATACCGAGATGCAACGAACCGTGAGGGACATGCAGCTAAAGTATATTTTAACGCTCTATTTGGAAAAGACTTTACCAGAAATGATGATAATCCAATTAATGCAGCTTTGAATTATGGATATTCACTTATTTTGTCAATAATTAACAGAGAAATTGTTGCAAATGGATATCTGACACAATTAGGATTTTTTCATGATAACATGTTTAACCAATTTAATTTAAGCTGTGATTTGATGGAACCGTTTCGTATTCTGGTAGATCGATACGTCTTTTCTAGTAGAATTACAGCATTTTCAGTAGAAGAAAAACACAAAATGTTAGAAATTTTGCAGCAAGAAATAGGGATTAATAACACAAGGCAAGTCTTAACCAATGGCATTAAGATTTATGTGAGAAGTATTTTTGATGCGATAAATGAAAAAGATTTGTCATTGATTACATTTTATGGATTATGAGTTATCGATTTATGAGAGTTTTAGTTTTTTTTGATTTGCCTGTTCAGACATCAGAGGATATGAAAAATTATCGACTGTTTCGAAAAACACTTTTGAAAAATGGTTTTTTTATGATGCAAGAATCTGTTTATTGTAGGATGGTTTTGAATCAAAGTGTAGAAAAAAATGTGATTCAGACAATTCGAAAGGCAAAACCACCGGCAGGATTAGTTCAGATTTTGACAGTAACAGAAAAACAATTTTCAAAAATGGAATTTTTGGTAGGAAAACCAGATAAAGAAGTAATAGATACTGATGAAAGGTTGGTTATATTATGAAAATTGTGCATCCAAAAATAAATAGCAAGATAGAAATATCCGATCATGAAATTAGTGTACTTGTGATTGAAGAACCAGAATTTTTTTATGAGTTACTGATAGATATAAAAAAACAGATAAATAATTTTGAGGGTAACACAGTATTATCTGTTCACAATGAACCTGTCAGTTTTCATAAATATGTAGAATTAATTACAGATCCGTTAGCTATTGAAATGAATAGTAGGACAATAATGAAAAAAGTATTAGTAGCTATGGAAAAGTGTGGTCAGGATGCGGTATACTATGAAAGGACACAAAAATTGATGGCTGAAATTGAAACATATATTAATGACTTGAGCCTTAATTTTGATACAGAAATAGAGTGCCATGATATTTCTTTTCAACAGATACTTAAAGCAGCAGAATTGACTGTAGTAGATGAATATTCAAGGCTTGTGGATAGAATTTATGCGTATATGGAGCTAATACGTGAGTTTGAAGGAGATAAGCTGTTTATTTTTGTTAATTTGAGTAGTTATATAAAAAATGAACGATTGCAAGAATTTGTAAATACTGTGGTCGGGCATTCTTTTCGAGTATTATTAATTGATAGTCACGATTTTGAAAGATTGGAAAAAGAAAATCGTTTGATTGTTGATTGTGATTTATGCGAGTTTTGAATAGACCCTATGGATTTCACAGCGATAGCAGGTCGTTTTCTCAAATTTGAGGTTTGAGAGTAGTGTAAATCTATAGGGTAATGAAACTATTTATTATCATCATCAATTTATCTAATTGTTTGAGAGTAGTGTAAATCTATAGGGTAATGAAACAAACGAACTTGGGAATAGGTTGATTGTGGTGTTTGAGAGTAGTGTAAATCTATAGGGTAATGAAACTAACAGCGGTTTGTATTCCCTTTGGAATCGTTTGAGAGTAGTGTAAATCTATAGGGTAATGAAACTGTAACTGTGCTAGGTGACGAAAAGAAAGGGTTTGAGAGTAGTGTAAATCTATAGGGTAATGAAACAGTATGTATCAATTATATGACTTAATATAAGTTTGAGAGTAGTGTAAATCTATAGGGTAATGAAACTGTAAACCGCAACAGCTTAATAATATACTTGTTTGAGAGTAGTGTAAATCTATAGGGTAATGAAACGCAAATACGGCTGATTATTATCGTCGTATGTTTGAGAGTAGTGTAAATCTATAGGGTAATGAAACGCAAATACGGCTGATTATTATCGTCGTATGTTTGAGAGTAGTGTAAATCTATAGGGTAATGAAACAAGTATGGGATACAATCCTCTTTCTTTAATGTTTGAGAGTAGTGTAAATCTATAGGGTAATGAAACAATCATTTTTACTGTTTTTACAACACAACCGTTTGAGAGTAGTGTAAATCTATAGGGTAATGAAACAAATGGCAAGTACCTTCGAGATGAATGGAGTTTGAGAGTAGTGTAAATCTATAGGGTAATGAAACCTAAGTTGGTCGTTCCTCAGGCTGGAGATAGTTTGAGAGTAGTGTAAATCTATAGGGTAATGAAACCATCGCAGACAAGTCTATACAATCTGATTCGTTTGAGAGTAGTGTAAATCTATAGGGTAATGAAACGAGTTCCAAATGCACTCTTGCCGCTATTGGTTTGAGAGTAGTGTAAATCTATAGGGTAATGAAACTCTGTCGCAATCTCTCCAGCTTTAACTTTAGTTTGAGAGTAGTGTAAATCTATAGGGTAATGAAACTTCTATGTTTCCATTATATATTGTAAGAAAGTTTGAGAGTAGTGTAAATCTATAGGGTAATGAAACGACGAAGAAAAGGTAGAAGAACTCAAAGAAGTTTGAGAGTAGTGTAAATCTATAGGGTAATGAAACTGTATCCGGCATCGGAGAACAGGTACAGGCGTTTGAGAGTAGTGTAAATCTATAGGGTAATGAAACAACACGAATGGTATGACGTGGGAACAGTATGTTTGAGAGTAGTGTAAATCTATAGGGTAATGAAACTCCGTTTTGGTTTACAAGTGGTGCAACACCGTTTGAGAGTAGTGTAAATCTATAGGGGAACAAAATCAGTAATTAGACGGGATTAAAATATAAAGAGAAAAATTATATATGATTTTAATATATTATAAGCTTAGAAATCTCTTAATTGAGAAAAAGAAGAAAATATCTAGGATAAAGAGGTAATAATATGGTGTGGTGGAATCTACTATTTGGAAATAAAAACAAAATTTCTACAGTTACATCCATTTTACCGGATGCAGCGAGACAGGAGATCATTGCAGGCAGACTTCCAATTTTAAACACAGACAAACTGTTCCTGAAACGTGGAGAAAAGATTCACTTTATTGATAAGGCAATCAATATGGAGCAGAAAACAGTGAAAGAGTTCCGTCATGTGGGAGGAAGTGCCCCAGGATTATTTGAGGGAACCAGATGGAGTTCCGGAAGAGGAAGAACGGTCGAGCATACAGAACTTGTGCAGCACCGGGGGATTCTATACATAACGAATCAGAGGATTGTGTTTCAGGCAACGGAATGGGGATTTGACAAGACTTATCGTTATCTGACCGCAATTACTCCATACAGCAATGCCTGCGAGATGCAGTTTGGAAATAAATCCTATTGCATGATCGTGGCGGATGGAGGTGTAGTAAATCAGGTATTGCAGTTAATCAAACAAAGGAGGCAGATACCATAATGGAAGGACAATTAAAAAATGGAACAATTTTCACTTCAGAGAGTGGAAACAAATATGAGGTAGTCAGTCTCCTGGGAGCCGGTGGGCAGGGAGAAGTCTATGATGTGAAATGTAGCGGTAATCATTATGCACTGAAATGGTACTTTAAGGGCAGTGCTACTGAGCGTCAGAAAAAGATTTTGGAAACAATCATTGCCAAAGGTTCACCAGATGAATGTTTTCTCTGGCCTATGGAGCTGATTGTACCTGCTAAAAGTGATCTATACGGTTATATCATGCCTCTTCGACCCAAAAATTATAAAAGTATCGTGGATCTCATGAAGAAACGTGTGAATCCGTCTTTTTATACGTTATGCAGAACGGCTTTTAATCTGACTAGAGGCTATCAGAAACTACACGCTATGGGAGCAAAGTATCAGGATATTTCTTTCGGAAACTTATTTTTTAATCCGGATAATGGAGATGTACTGATTTGTGATAATGACAACGTATCCTTTGATAACAGTAAGCAAGGTGGAGTCCTTGGTACACCGGGATTTATGGCACCAGAGATTGTAAGAGGAGAAAAACGACCATCCAAAGATACAGACCGATATTCACTTTCCGTGCTACTGTTCTATCTTTTTATGGTAAATCATCCACTGGAAGGAAAGCTGGAAGCAAGTATCCGTTGCATGGATATGGCAGCCAGAGTGAAGTTGTATGGCACAGATCCGGTATTTATCTTTGATCCGAATAATAAGACGAACAGACCGGTGAAAGGAATCCATGATAATGCAACGATTTACTGGCCACTGTATCCGGAGAAATTGCGTCAGATGTTTACCAGAGCATTTACAGTCGGACTGAATGAGCCGAGCAAACGTATTACGGAGCCGGAATGGATGACGTTATTCTCTAACATGATGAGCGGAATGTTACAGTGTTCCTGTGGTGCTCAGCTTTTCTATGATGAGGATCTGGAAGCAAAGGGTGTGGCACATACTTGTTGGAACTGCGGAAAGACAGTACAAGTACCAAATAAGATTATCATTGGAAAGAACCGAGTGCTGTTAAATCAGAATACAAAGCTGTTACATCATCATGTTTACGATGATTTTGATATGGATACAGTCGTAGGATCCGTGGTTCAGAATCCGAAGAACCCGGCACTCTGGGGAATCCGAAATGAAGATAAAGTGAACTGGACGTATCAGAAAGCAGACGGTACACAGATCCCGGTTGCACCAGGAAAAACAGCCGGGATTGCAAAAGGTGTAAAGATTATATTCCCTGAATCAACAGGGGAGTTCAGATAATCGCTTAAAGGAGAGTGGGGAATGGTATCAGAGGATAAAATGCAAGAAGAGATTGATAAAGCAACAGTAGCCTTGGGAATGCAAAAGGAGTTAGATCTTTATTCAATATTGCTTAGAATTAAATACGCCAAAGATAGAGAAGAAGTAATTGATAGAGAAGTTAAAGTTTGCAGAGCAAAGTTGGAACATGCATGGCAAATAGATAAGAAGATACTTGATGATTTACAAGTTGAATGTGAAAAGATAGGGGGATAAGAAGATGGAGGTATTACAAAGACCAGGCGGAGAATTAGCAACAAGACCAATTCATTTCTTTTGGGTAGTGGACTGTTCAGGATCCATGTACGGAGAGAAAATCGGAATCGTCAACAATACAATTCAGGAGTGCATACCGGAAATGCGTTCTGCAGCGGATAATAATCCAAATGCACAGCTACTGATCCGTGCATTACAGTTCTCATCAGGAGCAAGCTGGATTACATCCAGTCCAGTGCCAGTAGAGGATTATGGATGGGAAGATATGGATGCCAATGGACTGACAGAACTTGGGAAAGCATTTGATCTTTTGGCAGCACAGTTAAGTATTCCACCAATGCCGGAGAGAGCATTACCACCGGTTATTGTGCTTCTTTCAGACGGACAGCCGACAGATGATTATAAAAAGAGCATGGAGAAACTGAAAAAGCTACCGTGGTTCCGGAAAGCAGTCAAGATTGCAATCTCCATTGGACAGGATGCAGATGATGAAGTGTTGATTGAGTTTACAGGAAATAAAGAGCTTGTTCTGCAGGCGAATAATGCAACAGCACTTGCAAAGATGATTAAATGGGCATCTACCACAGCTTCTATGGTATCCGCACCATCAAGTAAGCCAATGAATTCGGTTGCAGCATCTACACCTGCAGCATCCGTATCCACGCCTGCAGCTGCATCAGGAGCTTCTGTAGCAACATCTGCACCAGCAGATGATCCGTTTGCACCGGCAAACAATGGGGCACCATTGGTACTTGATATGAGTAATATTCCAAATCCAGATGATTTCGATGAAGGAGCTGTCTGGTAAGAAGAGGAGGAGTCGGATGAAACGCTATATATGTGACGGAATCGTCAAGGGTGCGACTCACGTAAGAAACCAAATGCCTTGCCAGGATAATAAACGAATCGTAGAAATTTCAGACAAAATTGTGATCGTTGCAGTTGCAGACGGTCATGGAAGCTCCAAATGTCCCAGAAGTGACAGAGGTTCTATGATTGCTGTTAATTCTTTCTATGAAGTCATGAAGAATTATCTGAAAGTCTATGGAGAAGATGAAACCGGACTTTCCAATCTGATTACATTCCTTAACAGGGAAGGTGATATGCGGTTTGCCCAGGATGTATGTGAAGAGTGGCAGGCAAGAGTGAAACAGTCTTTTTATAAAAATAAAGTAGATGGAATGACCGATGAAGATGGAAATATTAAGTGGTCATCCGTATTTTCTTTGTACGGGACGACGCTGCTAGGAATGCTGGTGACTGACAGCTTCGTATTTTCTTTTCAGATCGGAGACGGAGATATCAGTGTTGTGACAAAAGAAGAAGTCGAACCATTGGTAGAACCGGAGAAATTCCTTGGAACAGAAACCCATTCTCTTTCAAAACTAGATGCATGGAGAAAAGCCGTGGCATCGGTGCGAAGACGGGAAATGGAAAGTGAAGAGCCATATATGTATATCCTTTCTACAGATGGATTTGCAAACAGTTATACTTCTGATGAAGAGTACCAGAAGACATGTAAAGATTATCTGCAGATGATTCAGGAGCATGGAGTAGAGACAGTACAGGCGAATCTGAAGAACTGGCTGAAGGAGACCAGTGAACTTGGGTGTGGAGATGATATTACGGTAGTGATGGTGTATTTTACAAGAGATTAAGGGAGTTACAGGAAAATGATTGTAGATCGTTATTATTATCATCAACTATATAAACAAGAGCAGGCGATCTATAAGGCATTTTATAATGGTGCGATGGCGCATCAGGACATTATTCCAATTCCAGTGCGTGGTGAATTTAGCCAGGAAAGTTTTGAACGCATATTTATGGCGATGACGAGGGATAATCCATTGATTTATTTCTTGAACCAGTCCGCTTGCAGCACTGCCAGTGATATGTTTGGACATGTTGCAATTTGCCCACAGTATTTTTTTACGAAAGAGAAGGTAAAAGAATACAATCGGAAAATTGAAAAAGTGGTGAATGAGCTTGCAAGACAACTACATTTGTTGGAATGTAATGATTATGAAAAAGAACTTCGAGTGCATGACTGGATTTGCCAGAATGTTGACTATGACTATGAAGGGACTGATAAGGATAAAATATCCAGAGTGATTGCGTCTCACAATATCCTTGGTGTTTTTGCATATCATAAAGCCCAGTGTGAGGGAATTGCAAAGGCAGTGAAAGTTCTTCTAAATGCGGTTGATGTGAAATGTATTGTTGTAACCGGTGATTCAGTAAAAAGCGGACAGAGTGTGCCACATGCATGGAATATTGTAGATATTGATGGAGAACCGTATCAGTCAGATGTTACCTGGGATATAGGTGCAATGGGACAGAGCAGGCATCGTATCCCACATGATTATTTTAATCTGACAGATGAGTTAATGAATCAGGATCACAAAGCAGATAGCAGCTTGCCGGAATGCAAAAGCAAGAAAGCAAATTATTATGTGCAGAAAGGTTGTTCTTTTCAGATGCAACACCGACTTATGGCATATATAGACAGGTTAATTGAAAAGAATGAACGGATCTATGAATTCCGTGTAGAAGGTAGATTGAATAAAGTTGCCATAGAGAAGGAAGTTGCTGATCATATTGTACAGAGATTACATGAACAGGGAAGAAGTAGCATTGGAATAAAAACGTGTTCTAACAGGGAACTTGGAATATACCGTATCGAAATATCTTGAAGAGGGTAAAGATATGCTGGAGTTGACGATTTATGGAATTGGATTTTTCTTATGTACGTTGCTGATTCGATATATGCTTTTTAAAGTTCGGAAGAATCATAATCACGGACCGAATAGTGTATGGGTCGGAAATAGAGCAATTATGGTGTTGTGTGTGGTCGGCATTATCAATTATAAGGTTGAATATCTTGCGGCAATACTGGGATTTATCTGTGCGGATGAGGTTGGGAAGGCGGCTGGCTGGCATTAAAAATATTAAGAATATTGAGGAAAAGAATGAGTAAATATAATGAACCCAATATAGGAAAAATAATAAAACCAATAAATATTCCAGGGATAAGTTCGGCATTATCACAGTTTTCAGAAATATATGATTCAAAAATGATGAAAGAAATTTCAGATATTGCAAAAAATCCTATATTGACTGAAACACAGAAAATGCTTGACAGATATAATGAAATGCTTAAACCATTGCAGATGGAATCGGTTAGGATGCTGGGAACCATAATGGAAAATCAGACTGCATGGATGAAGGCCTATGATTTTTCTGGAATCAAAAGTCTGACAGAGAATATGAATAATGTACTAGGTGTGAATGATTATAATATCGGTGGAGCTATTAAAGCGTTAAATGAAATGATGGAACCACTAAAGATGTCTGCTAATTTTTCAAAGATAAATGAAATCACAGCAAGTTTTTCCAGCTTATCGACAATATTGCAAGAAGCTGGTAGTGCATCTCTTGTTTCTCAAATTTTGAAAAATAATTCTGCTTTTTCTGCATTGTCAGAAAAAACGTTAGAAGATATAAATATAAATTTATTGGGAAGAGTTACCGATCAAGTTTTCTCAGAATCCGAAGAATGGGATATTGATACGGTGTCAGAAACTATTGCATCGGAATATGAAAAAGCAACGGATCTTTCGTTAAATAAAGAGAAGCAGAATTTGCCAATAGAAGAAAAACGAACGATAGATGTTAAAGAAATACGAGAATGGCTGAACTTTATTATTGCGATTATATCATTTGTTCTGGGAGTTACGAATTCTTCAGCAACAACGATGAATAATTACAATTATACACAACAAGTCAATAATTATTATGTCGTTGGAATGGGATATGATGCGAAGGAGCTAAATACGACTAAATATAGAATCGTTAATAGAGAATCCATTGTACGCCTGAAGCATGACTGTCATTCGATTGTAATTGAAAAGCTTGAGGAAGGGAAAGTTGTTAGAATTATAGATAAATATAAAAAGTGGCGACAGATAATTTGGGAGAATGAAGATGGTGAAGAATGTATGGGGTGGATTCAAAATTATAAATTAACTGAGTTTAAAGTGCCTAGAAATAAATGATGTATATTTGATGAAATAGAATCTGTAAGTGAAGGAAGTATTATGTGTGGTAGATATTATATTGACCCTGATATGGCAGATGAAATCGAAAAAGTAGTGCATAAAATAGACCAACGAATCCGACAGAAGCATTTTGCAGGAGATATCTTTCCAACCAATGTAGCACCGATCATTGAAAAATCAGAACAGGGATTGAAACTGAATGTCTGTAAGTGGGGATATACTCTGTCTCAGGGAAAGAATCTGGTTATAAATGCAAGAACGGAATCTGTCATGGACAAATCTTCTTTTCGAAATGGAATCCTCTATCACCGTATTTTGATACCGGCAAGTGGATTTTATGAATGGAATCGGTTAAAAGAGAAAAATGCATTCTCCAGATATGATGCACCAGTATTGTATATGGCTGGCTTTTGTGATTGGTTTGAGGATGAACGACGATTTGTGATCCTTACCACAACCGCAAATGAATCTATGAGAAAAGTACATGACCGTATGCCGTTAATATTAGAAAAAGAGCAATTGGAAGATTGGTTCGATGACAGGAAATTGGAAGAACTTTTGCACCAGATACCGGTTCTGCTAAAGAGAGAGACAGAATACGAACAGCAGAGTTTATTTTTGTAATAACTCAAAGGAGAGAGTGAAAGATGCAAATATTTGTGGATGCAGATGCCTGCCCGGTGGTTGATATCGTTGAAAAGATTGCAAAAGAGTATAATGTTCCGGTAACGTTGCTGTGTGATACGAATCATGTCCTGTCGTCGGCTTATAGTGAAGTTGTTATTGTCGGCGCAGGAGCAGATGCAGTAGATTATAAACTGATCAGTATCTGCCATAAAGGAGATATTGTCGTATCACAGGACTATGGTGTGGCTGCAATGGCATTGGGAAAAGGTGCTTATGCTATTCATCAATCAGGTAAATGGTACACGAATGATAATATTGATCAAATGCTTATGGAACGTCATCTGAATAAAAAAGCCAGAAGAAGTTCCCATAAAAACCATATCAAAGGACCGAAGAAGCGGACAGAGGAAGATGATGAAAGATTCGCCCAGTCTTTTGAAAAAATGGTTTTGATGGCACAGCAGAACGAAGGCAGATGAGGAATGATAGATGCGGAGGAAAGACAGAAGCTATAAAGATTTAAAACAAAAACAGAAGAGTGCAATAGCAGATAAAACATACAAAATGTACTTGAAGTTTTATCTTGAGAATCAGCGAATGCCGGATGCTACTGAAATGAATGACATTTGCAAAAGGTTGTTTGTGGAAGTTCAAACACTTGCTCCCAAAACAGAGTATGAAGAGCTTTATAAAATTGTTGTAAAGCGTGAAAAGGGGTATGAAGAACGTATCCTGAGAGATATTCAGAATGGGATTACTTTAGAAACACTCATGGCAAAAAAACACAAGAAAACGGCGGATGAAAAAGCAGTTCTTATGAAACAGAAGAAGCAGCAGAGGCGGGCAAAACGGAAAAAGGAAGCAAAGGAAAATCCGGCGGCAGAAGAAATTTATCAGGACGACAGATTTTTCTTTATTGCCGGTTATACCTCCGGAGGTGCACCATACGGTGTCACCTGGGAGGAAATGGGTTTGAACCCCTGGGAAGATTTGGAAGAGGATGATTAAGCTGCCAGTGGAATCTTATTCATCTCTTGTGATAGAAACAGGTTCCCTTTTTGCCGGAAGTAAGCTTGAATTGATTTCAGGAGCATCGAGCAGTGCAGTGAAATTCTGCTGAATGATTTTCAGGGTCTTTTGTTTTTTCTGCAAATCTTGTTTTTCCCGGGTAGTTGCAGCCTGTTCAGATTCAAGATTTTCAATCCGCTTCTGGATTTTTTCAGAGCTTGGGATTTTGGTAACGCCCAGATCCTGAAGCTCTTTTTTTAGCGTATCGTGGAGCTGGTATTCTGCCTGATGCCTGGTGCGGTACGTTTTTGGATTTTGTAAACGCAAAATAGCGAGTACCTTGTAAACGCAAAATAGCGAGTACCTTGACATTTTTAGCCGGCTGC